>LWDU01000039.1_pt1 | contig 71665 bp, 46 predicted proteins | sample 727161 | NCBI WGS metagenome assembly LWDU01 (sample SAMN04566230, study PRJNA314399) | hydrothermal vent metagenome | isolation source: deep sea hydrothermal plume seawater | place: Mexico: Gulf of California, Guaymas Basin | collected 2004-07-11 | reverse complement strand
TTAAAATTATCATAACAATTGTTATACTTTTTATTTGCCTCAAATGATATTATATGATATTCTTCTTCTTTATCATAAACTTCTCTAAAGCATCTTACAGAACAGCCATCATAGCCTCCACAGTCTATAAAAACTTTTCTCCCAGGCTTCAGCTTCCCACAGAAAACTTCAGCGGTCCAATCCACAGTATTATCACAATATTTATCATTTTTTGTTACATATTTATATATATCTATTTCTTCAAAATATTTTAAAATATTATCTCTTATGCTTTTTAATCTTTCTTCAGAATTTTTTGAATAATCAGAATATGATACTATAATTTCTCCATCCTTAGATAGCACCCTGACCAACTCTTCAACCGATTTCGCTATGTCAATCTCAACTGATGGATCCTCCTCTATAAAAACCCAGTTTAAAAATGCCAAACTTGCAAATCCAGATTTGATTGGCAGGTCTTCGCATCTACTGACAATATCCACATGCCTTTTATGGCGTATATTTGGATCTATTTTTATAGTTTTATTTGAATTAAAATAATCAGAATAAAAACTACCCTCTTTGTCAGAATCGCCTCCGCAGCCTATATTTAAAACTATATCGTATTTTTTGTTTTTTAAATATTTTTTTAAAAAATTATTTCCAATTATTCTTAATTTTGTAGCCATAATTATTGCTCTTCCCTTTCTGCTTCTTCCCTATACAGCTTATATGAAGAAGAATACAAGAACCTGGACGAGTAAGGTTTGCTATCTGTAACTTTATCTGCAAAACAAAATTCTATATTTGTATTTAGATTTAAAAAATCAATAAGAATTTTTGAGTTTTTTAAATCTAAATAATTTTTATTCCAATTACAGGCATGAAATACAATAGACGTTTTTTTATACAAATTATAATCTCTAAAAGGATACATTACGTTGACCCAAGAGCACCCATTTTTATCAAATACTTCATATGCTTTTTCATACTTAACTTTAACCTTATCATCTGGGAGAAGGCTTAGTTGCCGGAACCCAACATCATACGCTGCCCTTATCGCATCTGGAGACATTCTAAAGTTTGGAGGCCTAAACGTCATTTTCATTTTATTATATAAATTACATTTTTTTGCTATATCAAATATTTTTTTAAACTTAAGAGTTGCCTCTTCATAATTTAATTTTTCAAATTCATTATTATTACATACATTATCGCTATGATATAGGCCATGATAGCATAGTTCAAAATTTTCTTCAGGAAGATTTAATAATGCATTATATACCTCTGGATATTCATCCAAATACAGGGGAGAATCTGTCTTTGCAGATATACTTTTGCCTTCAACTGTGTCATCAAAACGCCTCCAGTAAGCCATTGGTATGTATAATGTAAATTTTATATCTTTATAATGATTATTTATGATATAATCACATATGCTCAAGCACTCCAAAGAAGATTTGGGATGAGGAGATATATCATCTATGCTTATATTAATCAAATTATGCATCGAAAGGCCCTTAATTTATTTTTTTAAATTTTTATCAATTATACGGCTCATATCAATAGCCTCAGTATCATACGTAAACTTTGATATTATTAGATTATACAATATTTGTGATTTTGCTCTTGCCGCAGAATAATTATTTTTAATTTCATCTATTGCGGACACTATCGAATCCTCAGATCTATCAACAATGTATGCATTTTCATCACTCAATATTTCTCTGCATAACCCTACTTTTGTTGAAATCACCGGAGTCTTTGTGATTCCCGCCTCCAAAATACACATTGGCCCGCCCTCAGACTTGCTTGCTGAGAATACCAAGTGTTCAAATCTTTGCGAGACAGCTCGCACGCAACCACTAGGGTGACTCCAGCTTTTAGCGCGGAGTCTTTTATTAAATCAAAATTTTTGTAAGGATTATTAATTGACCCAGAATATCCTAATATAAAATTATCTTTATCAAAAAGTTCCCGTCTCATCGGATAAAAAACATTGGAATTAACAAGTTGCGATGCCCTATATACTTTTTTATGAAAATTTGAAAATTTATCAAAAATATATTGATTACAACAAATAAAACCTTTGCAGTAATCTTTTACGCTTAGTACAAAATCTTCTGCACCCTCATCTTCCCATTTTTCATTATTTATAAAGATTAGAGTTTTTTCAGAAGGCATTACCGTACCAGAAAGCCTTGAATCAAAAACTGCATTACTATAAAATAGTATAATTAAACCATATTCGTTATGATCAAAAATACTTTTAGGCTTTTGTTTATCTGAATCTAAATATAGGACATCTTTAGCGCTCCAGGATCCAGAATTACTTCCATTTAAAATATCTCTATTTATTCTTGATATAATTTTTTTGCTTTCTACTCCAAAATTATTTGGGCTAAAATTATTTAAATACAGTATATCTATGTCAAACTCTTCTTCGAGCTCTCTCTTCCAATTTTTTGCCTGATCGTCATATGCCCAACCCTCAATGTCTACTATGAATAATACTTTTTTCATATAACGTCTTACTTTAAAATATTTAATAAATCTTGTGAGTTAAATTTGTCAGAATAATTATTTTTTATTTTTCTTAAAGTTAAAAAATTTATTTTTTTTAACCATTCTGAAATATTTCTATAATTATTAATGACCATCAATTTTGGATACTTTTCAGCCCAGCCACAATTTTCGCTGACCAATACATTCGAGCCTAATGCTATTCCCTCTCTTATTACATTTGGCGAGGCATCATAAAATGAGGTATTTATTATTACCTTTGATTGTCCAATTAATTTTTTTGCCTCTAGATGAGTAACCAGATCTATATTGGTAATATTTCTTCCACTTAAAAATCTGCTTGAATCTTTTCCAATAATTAAAATTTTAAATTTACCCAAATACGGACTAGCCAATATTTTTCTAGCTAATTCGACGTTTTTCACCGGTCTATCAAAGTGAGACGAGCAAAAGCATATATCATATTTTTTCTTAGACCATACTACTTGTGATAATTCTTTAGCTGTATTGCTAGTATTTATTGGTTTTGTTATTTTTTTTAATTTTCCGTAATTAAATTCCAATAATTTTTTACCAAGCATAGAGTTTGGGACTACAAAATCAACAGATTTTACAGCACTTTCCTCCGCAGAAAATGTAGCTTTCTTTCCAGATCTGATGTAGTCTATCGCAGATAGTCCATTCTTTGAAGCCTTTATCATATGAGGACACCCAGATACAAGATATATATTTTTTGCCCTAGGAAATTTTTTTGCCCCGACGTAAGGCGCTTTGTAGTTTTTCCCAAAAACATGTGTAGGATACCCGCCTAAGTATTTTACTAACCCCCTACTCTTTATATCAGAAAAAATTCCACCGATTCTTTCTGGGTCAACATTGACTTTGGCGTTCAAAAATACACCTGCACATTTAAACCCGTCTGACCTCATTTTTTTTATCAAGCTATATGAATTTGTTGCACTTCCACCCCAGCCAGGATATTGAGTTGATATAATTAATATTCTCACTGTAAAAAAAGCTCTCTAAAGGCTCTAGACTTTATTCTCCAGCTCCATGCTCTATTAATTCTGCCGCAGAGATATCTCCCCACTCTATCTATCTTCACCGGATCTCCATGCATATCAAGTACAGCCCTTCTCATTTGATCTTCTGTAGATATAGATATCTCATCCCTCATTCCTCCTGCCAAAACGGGGAAGTTGCCAACTTTTGTTGATAGAACCGCCCTGCCACATGCAGATGCTTCTAAAATTGGATTTGGCGTACCCTCTGATTCGCTAAAGCATATTAATGTCCCTATGCTATTATAAAAATTAAGCATTTCCGATCTACCATACCTGCTCTTATTGGTGGCAACCTTAAGCTCAATTCCATGGTCTTTAAGGCTATCAAAAACATCTTTGATAATAGAAAATCTTTTAACATTTCTACCTGAGTTTCCAACCCATCCAAATACACTTTTATTTTTGGATGGATGATTTTTTGGATAAAAATCATCTGTATCGGCACCAAACTCTGTTAGACAAACTCCTTTAACTTCGGAAGAAAATTCTTGGTATAAAAATCTATTTGATACACTTATTTTATCAAAAGTATTAAAAAAATTCTTCATTTCTTTTGCGCTTTTCCTATTACAGTGACTAGAAACTGTAGTTATTAGCTTATAATTTCTTTTTTTATCTATAAGGCTTTCTATAATATTAAATATTGGCCAATTAAGAGGGTAGACTATATCGTAATTACTAAATTTTATATTATTTTTCCAAAGATCTTCAAACCTATATATATCAAAATTAACTGCCCTATGATGAAGGGCCCACCGATTTGAATCTGTTATTAATAATATTTTTTTTGACATAACAAATTACCTTTTATTACCAAAATTACTTCTCTTGCCTTTAACTAACAATGGTGGCATTAGCCCATCATAGCCTCCCAGGCATGCTGCCTTCGCTATATCTGATTTTTCTTTATATTCTGCAAAGATATCAATCTTCATACCATACTATTTAGTTGACTAATAAATACTTCTCCTCTTACCTTATTATTATGATTATTAATAATGTGATTATGCAAAATATTTATTTTTTCTGTAGTTATTTTTGGATTTTCAATATGATATCTTATATCATCTATTAGTTTTTCTAAATTATCTATATTATATTTTATGCATGTATCTTCCGGAAAGTCCTCCAGCCCAGAGGCATCAGTACATACAAGCATTGAATATGCTGCTGGTATCTGAAAATGTTTGGCCGTAAAGTAATTACAAGTACCTCCACAAGTTAGGTTGAATAAATTACTAGTTAAAAACTTTACATAATGTTTGCCAAACATCATCTGGGCGCGATTCCGGCTGTCTAAATATTTTGTTTCAAATAATAAATCTTTTTCTCTCAACGCGTTCATTGCCATAATTCTATTTATGTATAAAGCGGGAAATTTATTCGATGTCCCAATAAAGCCTACTTTTTCTTTTTTTGCATTCTTTTTTATATTATTAAGATAAAGTTTTTTATCTACGGAAAAGGGTAAAAGTATTTTTTCAACCCCAAGCGGATATTCAAAGCATACTCTATGCCTGAATGCTACCAAATTATATCCAACATACTCAAACCACTTAGCCCTCTCTTCAACAAACCCGTCCCTCAGGTAGTCTGTTGCTACGTGAATCTTTGGAATATCTAGTTTAGAAAGTTCTTTTGAGATCCACCTGTAAAGATTAGGAATATTAGGGCCAGAATTATATGTAAGTATAGCATCTGGCCTATATTTTTTAATAATATTATTTAGCTGCGCAGAGACATTCTCTTTTATTTTAATAGAAGTTTTTAGTTTTCTATTAAAATTATTTCCATATCCAATTATCTTACAAAATCCGTTGGATTCTAGCGATCTTATGAAGTCAATATGCGAATCTGCATTATGTATGTATTTCTTATTATCAATATATAGTATTTTCACAAACTACCTTAGAGCCCTCTCGAAGACTTCCTCCCATCTTGATATATATGTGTTTATATTAAAATATTTTCTCGCAGTCTCTCTTGCATTATTTCCAAGCTCTAAAGATAAATCTTTATTATTTAGTAATAAATTTACTTTTTTAACCATATCCTCTTTGTTATCTGCAAAGAAACAATCATGGCCATCTTTTAAATATTGATTAATTCCATAATTATTTGTAGTAACAACTGCCATTCCACACATCAGAGCTTCCCCTCGGCTTCTTGGCATTGCACTTCTTGTAGTTGTATTTAAAAATACACTATATCTATTATATAAATTACATAATTTTGGCATTGGGAATGTACCTATAGACTCATTTAAGTCCTCATCACCATGTCCAGCTAAATCACAATTTTTCAAAGTATTTGAGACATGCTGCCAATCAGCAAAGCCTAACTTGCTACCCCTCCTTCTAAATACGCTCGCAACAGTTAGTACTCTTCCATTCTTATCTATATTTTTCTTTTTAAACTCAACGGGGTCAAAACCATGAGGAATATAAAAATGATGCCTACCAGGTAAATTTTTATAATTATTATCCATGCAAACTTTCGAATTCCATACTACGCACTTTACCCACATAGGCAGCGAAAAGCTAGAGTCTGGATGCCTACCCACTGTTTGAATTGTCGCTATTCCAGGAATTTTTCTTATCTCTCTAAACTTATTATACCTCTTTGGGCTTACGCCAGCACGAATCATTATTAGATCGTATATTCCTCTAGAGCTCGAAAAAATCGGCCTGCCGAAGTCCCCCTCTGCAGGCGGATCTCCATTTAATTTTGAGCAATAAAATTGCGGCCCTGTCTTAAAAAATTCATACTGATGACCGCCATGTACTAGCCAGTCCATTATTTTTAACTTATCAATCATAAGTGCTTAAACCGATCTTTTTTTAGAATTTTGCCAATAATTTCGCTAACCCCCTCAATATTAAATGAGCTAACTATATCATACGCATTATCTATTTTGCTCTCATCTCTATCTGATAGATATACTTTTCTCATAATTTCTGATAATGACTTTTTGCTTGGATTCGCCCAACTTTGATAGCTACCATAAAATGGGCACCATTTCATATTTTTTACCGGCCCCATAGTATGCTTAATTATATTTGCAGAACTTTCATCTAAAAACTCAGTTATCCCACCAAACTTTGTTATTATCAATTCATTTTTAAAATTTATTGCATCATGGATTGGCATACCCCAGCCTTCTCCATGATGTGGAGAAACATAACAGTCAGAATATTTATGGATTCCATTAATTTCCTCCTCCGCTATATCCTTCGTTATAAGATATAGCATGGGAAACTTTTTTTTATTAAACTTTCTTTTTAAGTTTAAAATATTACTTTTTATTTGCTCAATATTATTATTTAAAGGCCTTGTTTTTATTATCAGAACAACATTATCTTCTGAAGAAAATTCATCAAAATATGCTCCCAATAACTCTTTCCAACCTTTTCGTTCATTCCATTGAAATATTGAGTAAAACTTAAATATATTTTCAGATAAAAATACGTTACCATTACCAATGCTTATGTTAAATTTACTTATATTTCCAGAAGTCTTTGCAGAAGTAGGGACAATCTCTATTGGCCCAGAAAACCCTTCTTTTATTAAGCAATTCTTAACCAACTCGCATGGGGCCCACACTTCGTCAAGCCACCTTATACTTTTCCTCCACTGCTTTGGAAGTCTATCTGTCTCCCAATAAAAATAACCAATCCTATACTTAGATTTTAATCGGTCCGAACGAGCTCTCTTAAATGGGGGGCACTGCATATGTAACTGAATATATGGATCTATAAAGCTATTATCACATTTCATGCCAGATCCAGATAACTTCAGATTAATATCAAGCAATCTTAATGATTCAATTATATTTCTCGTAGCAATTCCATAGCCCGTATTCTCTGTAATTTTTCCAAAAAGCTCTAAGTCCATTACTATATAAACTCCCCAATGCTTACCGGCTCTTCATCTGGGAGAAACTCATACTTATCGAATAGTACGTTAATAAACGTTTTAGAGATTAATTCTATACTATGTTTAAGAACTGATTTTCTTGCGCACTTTCCAACATCTCTATTATTAAAATTATTCTTAATAATTTCCACATCCTCTTCTACACTACCAGTAATAAAAAACCCGTTTTCACCATCAGAAATAATGCTAGGCACCATACCTACCTTTGTTGAAAAAACCACTCTTTCGGACGCCATTGCTTCCAAGATTGAGATTGGAGTTCCTTCAATTTTTGAAGTCAAAAGTAATGCGTCAAAAATTGAATGATAATCCTCAATGTTTTCTTTATGACCTAAAAACAAAACATTATCAAGCTTATTTTTAGACTTATAATCAGACAACATTGGGCCGGTCCCAAGGAATAGAAACAAAAAATCATTCATCCTTGAGGCTATTGATAATGCATAGTCTATATTTTTCTCCGGAGACATCCTTGCGACAATACCAATTATCGGCCTCTTATCATCTATATTATATTTTGATCTCAAAGATTTCTTATGCTTATTTTTGAATCGTCCCAAATCTATCCCAACGGGTATTGTCTCCACTCTTCTCAGGCCGGCAACGTCATTCAGTAGGCCATCAGCCACCCTTATCGAAATATCTACATTTGACCTGTCCTTTAGCTTAGAAACCGAGTCGCTCCATGTGAAGTCGCTATGATATATTTCAACTACTTTTGAAGATATTAGCCTCTCTTCTTTTAACGAATTTAGCAAATTATATACAGAAAGACTATTGTAGAATATAATATGACTAAATTGGCCTAATATAATTTGACTTTTTAGCCTACTTATTGATCCAGCATAGATCTCTCGGTATTTGCTAGACAATGATTTGCTATTTTTTGATAAATAAAGTATTTCAAATTGGGTATTTCCTAAAGATATTTCATTTAATATATTTTTTAAATATATTTCTGCCCCACCATGTATTGAGTATGGAACTATTATTCCAATTTTTGCATGCAAATTTTTTAAATACTCATAATTATATTTTTTTAGTGTACGAATATTTTTTTCTAATTTTGATTTCCTTACCTTGTTATCGCTTATTACAACCCTTGACACTATACACTTCCCACCATGCGCGCTCTCAAGAATTAATCTAAATAAACCATCCTTATTAGAGTCTATCGAGAATGAAAATTCTTTATTATTCCTTGCTAAAGCTACAGTTTCGTCAAAAATTACCTCCTCATCGCCCATTAGAATTGTTATGCTGAGAAGCCCCTCTCCAAGTGGGGCTTTGCCAACAATCGTCATCGTAAGCAACTCCGTCCCTCTAAAGTCCGCGCGATACTTGCTGACGCCCCTTAATGCGACCTCCTTTCTTCCCTTGGGATGAGCTGCAGAAAAATCTCTTGATATATTTGAATCAAATATCCTCATTATATTTCCAATATCATCTCTGCCGCACTTCTCCAGGTAAACTTGCTAGTTGTACTAATCATCTCATGCGAAAAACTATCTAACAATTCATTCTTTTTTTGAAATGCAAGCCTCATCTTCTCGGACAAGGATTCAACATTAGGCAAAAATGTTTTTGCTCCCTTGGTTGATTGCCAATACTGATACTTAAGTCCAGCATCTATTTTCTTTGCGTCAACAACTAAGCTATTATTCTCGTTTAAAAAGTCTAATTGACCCGTACACCCAGGAGCCACCACTACCATGTTTGCGGAAGATGCACTAACAAGGCAATCGCACGAATTATAAAGAGGAACCATACTGTCATATCTGTGCTGGATTACCTCAACTTGAGGAAGCTTTTTATTTTTATGCTTTCTCATATTTTGAACTCCAATAATCTCCTTCATAATATCACATTCAAATTTATATTTGGGCTTTTTTAAGGAAGTTTTTAATATTAATACAACATCTTCATCGAAGGAAAACTCTGAGTAATAAGCATCTACTAAGATTGATATATTCTTTCTATAATGCGGAATAGAAACATTTAAAAATCTAAACTTTTTATTACTTTTAATATTTGTAACAGTAGATTTATCTTTAAAGTCATCTAGATTAACTCCATGAGGAACAACGATACACTTTCTTTCCGGCCATCCAGCATTTACAAAAACCTCCTTAGAAAAGTTGCTAGAGGGCAAGATGTAATCTAGATGGACGTGTGCATCCATCCAGATTTTAGGGAGATGAGAAGTTTCGTAATTATAAATTGCCATTCTAGCGGGTGATGTAGAGAGAAATCTCTGATTAAAGTTACGCGGCAGGGTGTAAGTAAGGTCTATATCATGTGCGGTATAATTATTCTCAACAAAGGGTTCTAGTTCCTCTGGAAAGAGCTTGTAACCATTGATGCTGTGCAGATCAAGCCTATGCCCCAGCCTAGAAAGCTCTATTAGCAGGCTCCTAACGGTAACTGCCCAACTGTGTGCTGTTCCAAGCATTGCCTGACTGCGTATTGTCTTCGTATGGTTCATATTAGGATACTACCTGATAAGTCTAGATTAATTTTATCTTTTCACCTCGCCAATCCTTGCCCAGACTCGCTTACTAGCTGTATTCCTTCAGTTTTTTAAGTTTCTCTACTATTTCTATCCTACGTGCTGATTTCTTGTAACCATCTCTAAACGTCTTATCTGCCCACCTTAATAATCTGATGATATCTTCAATCTCTGCTTCTTCTAAGCTTGAATCATTCTCCTCTATTTTATATATTTCTAACATTAACCCTAATTCCATCTAGGCTAAGATCTTCCATTAGTATATATGCTGATTTTTGAATAATTTTTATAATTGCATGTTGAAAATCACTATCAACTTGAGCCCTAATGTCAAAGCTCAAGAACTCCCGGTAGTAATCGAGCTTTATTTCTATAGTCTCTCTTGTTATTGGAAGTAATGCTTCCAGCGCATTACGTTTGATATAAAAATAAAGTTGGTCAACTATTTTCTCATGTTTCATATGCTAAAACTTTCTCCACATCCGCAGGTTCTTTTTGCGTTAGGATTTGTGAATTTAAACCCATTTCCATCCAGACCGTCAACATAGTCTATCTCCGTTCCCATTAAATACAGGTAGCTTTTTGGATCAACTATTAGCTTAATCTTGCCAATATCTATTTTTTTATCTGTTGCCTGTGTGCTATCTTCAAAATTTAAGAAATAGGAAAAACCAGAACATCCACCGCCCCTAACTCCAGCCCTAATAATGTTGCTGCTGCCATTAGATATCAATGAATTAATTTTTTCTTCTGCGTCCTTACTAAGGGTTATCACTTTTAGCTCCAGCTTTATGAAAGATGAAAGTTACAAGGGAATGGCCCATCAACATACGTGCCAGTTGCAGTTGACCCCGCTATGAAGAAGCAAAGTTCATCTTCCTCGAAAAGGGTTTCGTCAGAACAGGTTCCGATGCCAATCTTTTTTAGATCTAATATCCCAATTGATAGATCAGTATTTTTAAATCCAGATTTTTTAAGATGAACTCCAAAATTTAAAACAGTTCTATTAGATTCATTAAGTGCATCATATAAAATATTTTTCGTATTAAGAGTTGCTATTCCAGTTTTATGATCCAGAGCAACGCCCACCTTGAATATAACTCCAGATGTTACATCTTCATAATTTATCTCGAACTCTATCGTATCCTCTATCTCAAGAAACCCCTCTGTATTTAGGCCAGGCTCTATCATTAATGCTTTTTGATATCCCGGAAGGTGACCGGCCTGTATTGCCCACTTCATTACGGCAGATGTTATTGGAATCTTTATTTCGTCTCCCGAAGCATACTCTCCGAGCGGAATATGATTAATAAATGAATCATTTTCATGAATTACCATTTCAAAAAATCTTCCCAAGTTATCCGCATTCATATTTTTATATGAAAATATATTGAAATCTTTAGTTATAGAGGCAGGCTCTTTTAGCTTTATGGTCATATAAGAGCTTTGAATATTCGTTCTAGATGTAATCAGAAGAGGGAAAGTTACTGTAAGCCTATCTACCTTATTATCTTCGTCCCTACCCACTCTTAGGCTATCTGATAATATATTTGACGTCTCCAAACTAGACTGGAAGACAACTTCATGTAGCTTTGTAGCGAAATTAACGCCCTGAGTTGGACTATCCTCCTGATAAACCCCAAAATCAAACTCGGCAGTTCCAACTCCGGGATGCATGGTTGGGTTTTCTCCAATTTTTATCATTTCCTCACTAGGATTTTGCGTTAAATCATGAGAATTTGGGTCAAAATAAAGTCCAGTAATTACTTCATTAATTCTTCTAAATCTAAAAAATACAAAACTATCATGCCCTCCATGTTCAATAAATTCTGTGCCAAAATTAAAGTCTGATATTAAATCATCATCGCTGTTATATATCTCTCCACTAAAAAATATCTCTGGCTTATTTGATGATTTTTGCCTCCACCCAAGATATAATCTTGCATAAGTTTCATCATCATTTGTTACCGTAATGCTGGCACATGACATTATTGTTCCGGCCAGCAACTTGTGCTTCTCCCAAATCACCCTGGAGGCCCTAAAGTCAATTATAAAATCACCGTCAAAGCTATTCTCGGGCGGAGATATGGCTCCATATCTTTTCTCTGCATTTATTGTGGTATAATCAAATATTGCAGGATTATTTTCACCAGCATCAGTGGTGATGATCAAATTTTGACCAGCAGTTGCATCAACCTCCCAGCTATCAAAACTTTTGTGAGATGAATCAGAAAATGATTCAGATATAATTTCTGTGGCAGTAGATTTTAACGTTTCATCCGCATACCCATCAATATATCCGTCAATAAATGCATCAACATGGAGGCTTGCTATTGCTTTCCCAATTTTTACTCTTTCCTTTGATATGTCGTTGTTTGATCCAGAGTCCTCACAACCAACGTATGTTCCATCGGAATATTTCATAGCCGGATATCCAGACGCCGTATAGCAAGTGCCATTATATCCTTTTATAAAATTTGTGTATAGGTCTATTGAACAGTCCTGTATTGATCCTGGGGGTAGTGGTATAGATATGTTCGAATACTCGTAGTCTCCATGATATGGGACGCCTGGGCTTGAGTATATCTCTCCATCTGGTATAAACAAGTCATTTGCCAAAACCTTTTGATTTCGATATACTGGGGCACATTCTTTCGTGCCATCACATGATTCGTCGCCACATATGCAAGTTATCAAACTCTTTTCTATAAAGTTGGTTTCCACATATCTTCTTAGGTCGCATACTTCTATAAACCTAGACTCAAACTGAGAGCCGATATGGCTTATTCCGTATTTTTTAGATTCGAATGGTACGCCTAATAGCTTACTGTTATCAGCGAGCATATTAACCATAGTTCCACTTGCAATCTCTAAATTAAAGTTACTTGATCCAAAGAACTTTACTTCAGAACCATTTTCATCTGTAACGCCTAAGCTTACTTTTAAGCCGGATAAATCTATAGATTTTGACTTAACAATGTAAAGGCCTCCATCTGCGGCATCATCCGGAATAAATACTGCGTCTCCAGGCCTTATTGACAATGCTTTATTTTTATCATCAACTGTAAACTCAATTAGATCTGTTTCAGAAGTTGCGAGACCACTGTTTAGAGTGTCAACAAATATTGATGGAAAATCATTTTTTTGATGTATATTCTCAAGCTTTATTCTTAGAATTTTGAATGATTTTTCTACCGAAAAGTCTACAAAACCCTCAACGGCGTCTTCGAGTAATTCTATGTCCTTTCCATCGATTGTTCCATCACCATTTAAATCAGCCTTTAATACATCCAAAATACTTAGATCACCTGATAAAATCGATCGCTCTGTCGTCTGGGCGTTAATAGTGTGACCAACTATTTTTAGCAAACTTAGTATATCACTACTTTGATATTTTCCGTTATTATCAAAGTCACCAACATTTATTATTTCACATTTTGTAGATATTATTCTATACTTAGAATTACACTCACAATCTAGGTCTGGAGTAAAAACTCTATTTATCAAATTTGATTCAAGCAGCTCTTTGCTTGGATTTAATATAATCGCCTCATCTCTACCAAAAAAGCCCGGAAGGTTTACCTCTCCAGTTATTTTTTGTGCCTCTCGAACATTTTTATCTTCTACATTCGCCAAAATAATTGGAGCATTATCATCAGAATCATCTATACTTGAAACTGCCTTTATTTCAGCCGTATCTCCAATTCTTGAAAAGATAAAGTTTCCAGTTCTTGGATGAGTGTTGGGGTCGGAGAAGTGATCAACTCTGTCGATTACTATAAAATTTTCTGAGTCAGGACTAATATCCGTTAAAGATATAAATCTTTCAAACTTAGGAATTCGTGTTCCACCAATAAACTCTTCTGTCTTTGGGAGAGACATTATAAATCCATCCGTAGAGTATGCAGATCCATCTGCAACTTCAACTATATCGGATAAAACTCTATACCATAAAGAAGAATATCTATCATCAACATAACGCTTATTTAGCGGATCATACTCGACAAACCTGATCTCTTGCTTTGAGTATTTTTCAACAATATTTAGCTCTTGGCCGTTTTCAATCTTCCTTAGTGGCTTATCATGTCCTTTTTGAATAATGATCGTTCCAGAGGAGCTATCTCCACGCCTAGAAATCATTAGGCAGTAATATTTATCAGGCTTTATTAGCCCGCCTATATTTTTATCAGCAACTAAAGTGTTTGAAAAGTTAAAATTTACAATTTGAGGCCGGTCGCTCAATATATGTCCAAGGTCATTTAAGTCCCACATATCATAAGATATTTCGACCAATGGATCGCCATCAGGATCAAAGTCAATTAAATTTTCTGGAATAATATCAGTTATACACTGAACTTCTGTTGACAGCTCGTGAATTGCTATTACAATTTCTCCAGAAAATTTAAATTCATCACCAGCTGGCGCGCTGGAGTCTCTTTCGACCGAAAGGAGCACATCTACTCCCTGTATATTATCTGATTTTGATAAAAACTTTTGACCATATGCGGTCGAAGGCTTCCCGTTAGAAGATAGCTTTACTTCTTCTTTCGCATCAATCTCAATGTACATTGTTGAGGAATCATTATTTGCGCCAATTAACGAATCTATCTCGTTCAATATTGAGTTTGCAGGGTCAGAGCTAATGAAATTAGAAAGACCAAAATTAGGCGATTCGACTTGGCTAGATAAAAACTTTTGAGGAAAAACAGATAATGGGCCTGACTCTCTTAGGATTAAGAATCCATCATCTTCAATCAAATTAGAGCTCTCAATATATGGCTCAACCTCTGTTCTGCCCGTACCTCCAGAAAAGTTGTTTAAAATAATGCCAAATATTTCAGTATAATAGAAGTCTGTTATTTGAGAGCCATTCTCTTTGAATTCTAATATTTCAAATACTATCTCTCCGCTCTTTGCAACTCCATTTGGCGTCCTACCGGCTATTAGAACTTTTGGAAATATTCTGCCCTGAACATTTACGCTTCTTATCTCTAGCTCAATCCTATTGCCGTCTATAGGGTCACTAGGCTGAAGGTCTAGGTATATTGGTGCGCCATCATATCTGCCACTCCCGATTAAGTCTTCAGACGAATTACCTGATTCGGAATACTTCCCTGGAGCTAAAGTGTTTAGCAAAATTCGACTGCCAAACAATCTATCTCTTATAATCCCATTCCCATGAAAATCTTTTACAATGTTAGACGTTGTAGAGCGATTATAAATCTGCTCTTCATCTAAATCTTTTTCAACAATTCTTTGTCCATCAAAAAAATTAACTCTTGGGGTAATTGTCTTTTTTGACTTTCCCATTAACAATCTCCTGAAGTAAATATACTCATCGATAATATCTTGAATATTAATAGGGTACTAGCACCTTCCGTCTGGGAAGGTTACTAAACAATTTGAGTGTGCTGGCTTTAATCTCTCTGCTAGTTCAACAATTAAATCTTCTACCTCTTCACTTTGTATTTTACCAAAACTATCTATAATATTTAGATCAAATTCAAATATACCATTTTTTGCGTCAGTTATTGATGCAAGATTAATATCTTTTTTAATTTCTTTATTAAAATTAATTAAGATAGTTGTCAGATCATCACTTATGACTGGCAAAGCTGAATTTAAATTACTAGAATAATTGCTGTCAAAAAACACACCAGATGCATCCGATTTAAACCTTCTAGCCTCCCTGCTGAAGCGAATATTATCTATCCTTGCCATTGCAGGCTGCATTCCGATATTATCGGAACCAATTGCTATGGCCCTAAACTCATCAGATAAGCTTATTTTATATGAAATATTCTTTGCAGCACTTTTATCACCTCTTCTTTGGCCAAACACCGACCCGTCTCCAAAGGCTATATCTTTCTCACCATATGTTACAGACCCACTTTCCTTGCCATCAATGAATAACCGCATTAAGTCCTCACTTGAATTGGCCTTATAAGTGCAACATACTCTATGCCAAGTATTCTTTTCCCACTTAATGCTAGATCTTATTGAGTGAATTTTCTCATCTGACTTTATTGAAAATACTAAATTATTTTTACTATCTTTGTATATAGATATTCTATTCCCCATTGACTCTATTGGGATATAAGATACTATAATATCTGTATTACTTCCCGGGAGCGCATCCAATAATTTTATTGATCTTCCGTCTGGCGACAATATGTGCCCAACAGAGAAGTCTTTACCAACGCTTGATCCACCCTCCAACTTTCCTGTTATTTCACTTCTATTTATTTCATCAAATAATATGCTATCTATCTCTTCTTTCTTATAGAAATCATCCATCTCAGATTTTCTATTTATTAAGTGTACTCCAATAATCTTGTTCGCAGTGGAAGGGAGTATTATTTTTGTTGGAGAACTTGATTTAATCCTAACTTTTGAAACCGAAAAAATATCAACATAATATCTATCTTCATAATCTCTGTTCGATCCAAGAAGAGGACTTATCCAAAACTCTATTGTTCCTTCATCTTTTCTAAAGATTGATTTTGAATTATCAATAATATACGGAGACCCGCCGAAGAATCTAGCAGAAGATTCAAACTTACTATTAACACTATTCCTGCTATAATTAACCTTTTTACCATAAGAGCTGTGAATTGCTCTATTTTTTATTGGACCACCCGCCGCCCTATGAGCCTCTATAAAAACCTTTCTTCCCAGGTCTTTATCAATCCCCATATTTGACAAAGCATAAATAAACTCTTCTTGATTATTAATTTTCTCAAGCAAAACTTCGCGCTGCTCAAGAGTAAGCTTAAATTTATTATTTGTCTTAGAGTTTAAGAATACTTGAGATCTAAGCTTTCTAGATTGCTCTCTTATCGGATTATCGAAGTCTATTAATGCCAATGTTTGCTCATCCGGACAGCTCGGGTGTGTCTTATTAAATTCTGATGTAACACTCATATGATTGCCTGAAAAACTATCAGTTGGTCGCGTATCGCTAAGCATCTCAGATATAACTTTGAACTCATCTATAATCCCGCCGAAAGAATTATTCTTATCACCGTCCGTGCCTATGTGAAGTCTTTCTCCAACAGACTTTAGCTCAACACTTAGGTGGGCCGGATAATCAACAATATACCTGCCTGGAGTTAGCTCAAATGGCACAGACCCAGAGGACCCAGATGTCCCAAATATAAAAGCTCCACTTTCGTAAGAAAGTATCTCTGCGGATTCGCCATTGTTATCAGAAATAGTTATAGGATTTGTCTCTAGAATCTTTATAGTGCAAATTTCATAATCTTCATCGGCAATAAACAAAGACCCAGTAATTCTGCTTATATTCTTAAATACTTTATTTGAACTTATTACTCCATTTCCTCTTACTGAAAATTTTTCATAATTTAATCCATCAAAAGTTTCTCCATGAACTATTATTTCATTATCTTGGCCAAACAAGATATTATCTGAATCTATCTCCAGGTCTATTAATCTTCCGAGGTTTGCCTTGTGAATTTGAATACTATCGGATGACATTAGTCCAGAATTATCACTTTGATCAATCACCTCTTCAAAGTCGACTAGTACTTTCGAATCAATTACTTCCAGCTTATTATAAGCGGGTATAAACCTATCCTTAACAACCTTTCTAATATTTACATCTAATAAATCTGTGGGCTCAGAAGCGTTTACAAATAATATGCTATTTCCACTAAATATATTTTCAGATCCAGAAATTAAATTATTTATTTGGCTTATCTTTGGCGCACGATACGATGACCCGCCCAAATTAATCTGATTTTTTATTCTAGAATATATCAACCCAAATGTTTCTATATAGATGTTTGAATCAGAATAATCTATTGAGCTTATATGGTTGCACGTATCCAAATCTTTCTTTATAAACTCGACAACTCTCGTATCAACATTAATTCTATACGACGGATTTCTTCCAGTTCTTTTTTCAATAACTTTAACTATTCCATCAGCTACTGAATATAGCACTCCGCCAAGCTCTTCAGGATTCCCATCTTGCTTCTCTCTATATATTGCAAACTTACTGCTTTTAAAGTCAGTTAAGATTAGCCTACTTAGGCCCGCTGTTGGTGGAAAGGAAAATGCGATATCTGTCGTAGAAGTATTAAATATAAATGGAGTTAGCTTATCTCCAGATGCAATAATTGCAGATCCGCCCGAAACCCCTGAGATTATAAGCTCTTCGCCAATCAAGGTCGGGGCCAGCTTTGAATCGGATACGATTATAGATCTTCCAATAAAACTTTCATCAAAAGATAAATTATCGCTCATAAATAACGATTGGCCCGCAACGACTGTGCCACCGCTTATTTCCTCTGGAAAGTCTATTCCGCCAGTTGAAAAATTGTGCAAAATTTCTCTACTAACATCTGAGAACTTATTATTTACAGATACCGGGATTGCTCCACCAAATTTAAATAAGTTAGGAGCCTCAAGCCCATCAACAAACAAATGCATTTCGTCCATTTCATACGGAGTATTTAATCTCCAACTTGCAGAAATATGATGTAACTCGCCAGGGCGAAAATGCTTTATGCTGGTGGCGACATTAAAAATTTGCGGAGGATTATTTTTTGGAAGACTATATATTCTAAAGTTTAAGAATCCCTTGCCATCTTTAAAGATTGATAATTTGCCAGATTTATGCTGATGTCCAGTGGACATTAAAAATCTTAATTTATCCGAACTAAACCGAATTTCTGCAATACCATTTTTTGACACTACTTCCTCAAAATACCCGTCCAAATAACCATCATACCCGTCCAAATAACCATCGTACCCGTCCAAATAACCATCGTACCCGTCCAAATAACCATCGGAATATCCATCAATAAATAATGGCGGAGGCATCTTTAGTAAAAATTCAATTCTTTTATCAGTATCAATTACAAGTCCTATATTTGAATTTTCAATAATATTTGAATTTTCTGACCCAACATATTTTATGAAGTCTATATCTAAAGATGTACTATCGTTTAATTTGTGAAAACTATTAGAATCAATATACTCTGAATCTAAAACGTGTATCTTGGCAAAACTTTGGGGGCCGACCAAACTTGGCGCAGATAACTCTGACTTATCTATTCTGCTGATAATTTCATCATCAACCCCAATCTTTATTACGTCTGAGTATTCAGATTTTGAAATAAAATACTCATGAAATTCGCCGTCTCTCCAATTCCCCTTGATTATATCTAAAATTTTATTAGATTCGGCATCAACTATAAGCAATAGATCTGAATTATTTGAGCTAACTCCAAGTGTTATTTTTATATTTATATCTTTATTCTTAAAGTGGATTGGAGTTATCCCAGAAAATTTTCCAGAGACCATCCCGTCAAACTCAAGAACGCTGCCAGGGCTTGGCGAATAATCAATACTGGAAACTCTTGTTGAAACAATATGATTAAATTCACTGCCTGAACATGTGATTGGGGAAGAAATAAAGTTGCCCATATTATCTATCGAGCGATACGATTCCATTCTGTATACACCGCCAGATTCAGAAGTTTTAAACTCACCAACTTTATTCCACCTTAATGATTCATTCTCTGATCCGCCAGATATAACGTTTGCTGCTTCTATTTCAGACTTAACTATATTTCTCCATCCAGAATCCTCCAGAAGGCCTCTGCCGCAGTATCTATACTCCGAATTACATCTCGAATTATCTTCACAACTTTCATCGTCAAGTATGAGCATTTTTTCTACTGATGAAAACTCTCCATCAGTTATAATTCTGCCAGTAAATGTATGCATTGATTCTACATTAGCATAAATATTTTTATATGAAATATCTGAAGATGCTGGGCTATAAAGTCCATTTGGCGCTATACTTGGAATATATTCTTCACTAAGAATATTAAATAATATAGGGTCTAAATCCTCTAGCTCTTGAGAATTCTCAATGCTCCATTCTTCATAATATTCTTCAACATTAATATTTAGCTTAGATAGCATTCCAAGAAAGAAGTATCTTTTTATTTGGCAACTATAAGCGCAAGATCTATCTGTATTAAAAAACCATGCATCATCTGAATATTCTTCTGGTGGCACAACAAAATATCCATCGCGAGCGTCATTCATACTTGAGGCTATATTGCTGCCAACTTCTAAGTCAAAATTTTCTGGATAAGAATAAGATAATCCAGCCTCAATTATGAATTGAAATAATTGCTCAAAAGTATTTTTACTTAGATTATTGGAAAAAATACTTCTGCCATACATATAACCCTTATCTTTCCAGATAAAAGAATTATAAGAGCTTAAGTCATTGCTGTCTTTTGATACAATTATGTACCCACCTCTTCCGACTATATTATCCAGAACAAGTCTGTCATCAGGGCGTCCATCGGCATTGTTATCAATAATTTGAGCTAAAATATTTGCAGCATATAAATGGTCCTCTTTTAATACAGATTTTGTAGCGAAAACCGGAATTCCAAAGACGTCTATATAAACTTCAAACCCAGCAGTCTTAAATGGCAAAAGATATTCTGGAATTAAGCTTGTCGATAAAGCCTTTACTTCAGTAACGGCCGATACTCCAACTGGCATTTTTTTTAAATTATTCGCCTTAGCCTTAAGTATCCACTGACCACTGTCATCGCTGACTGGAGATTTGCATAATTCATCAAACCCAACAAATATACCCTCGTCACTATTATAATTATGAGGTATTCCGACCGATACATTTGGGAAATCATCTTTGTGAACATCAAACGTTGATTCTTTAGGATTTCTCCCAGATCTGCCTATATATACATCGCTTGTAGAAAATCTACTTTCAACATTAGACTTTATATTTTTTACTTGAATTAGAGACTTACACTCTTGATCTAAGCTCCCTATAAAGAGCCCACTACTTATTAAGCTTATCGAATCAACATTTTCGGTATTCGACAGAATTCTATCAGCGTCATCCATATTCATCGCGTCATAAAGATTATTAAAATTATTTGCGTTCAATAAGCTTGAATAAAATAGTTTTATTTCCTTCTTTTTGTTATTAAGCGAACTTCTAATAAATATCTTGGCGATGTTATTCGCAGGGTCTCTTGTCAGCTCAATCTTTAGAAAACCAGATGTGAAGTCTACTATATATGACCTTCCATCATGCCCAAGTATAGACGAGCTTTTATTTCCATTGTCAATTATTGAAATATTTTGAGTTAAAATAGTTAGACTTCCGGAGGGAAGATAGTCATTCAACTTAGACGAACTAATAGAGGTAACATGTCCTTTGTTTTCTGGAAATCTATCAACAATAAAGCCGCATGGATTAGATATAACTTTATCATATATCTCTCTACCTGCGCAATCCAGTAGACCAACAACATTATATATTGAGCCAGATGAATCTAACAATCTAAAAATAGATGGACTATTATCAAATAATGCTGATGTTCCAATAACGCTAGTCAAGTCAAGTGGCGCATTAAAGCCAATTCTCATCCGCTGATTATTAAATGTGGATAAGCTATCAATAGTATCAGTCAATGAACAATAACAGTTCTTGCTGGGATTGTTTTTATCAAAATCAGGAATTTCTAATCTCTCTATATCATTTTTTACTATTGGAACTTGGATCACGTTTCCAAGCAAATCCGCTACTGGATTTAGCGAAAACAACAGCGCTAAAACCTTATTTTTATCTCCAATAGATATTAATCCCGGACTACAAAATTTGTTTGATATATTATTGCCTGGAGCGCTAAAGTTATCAACTTTAAATTCAATAGAAAAAATAGATTTATTAAATCTATTTAATTGACCGTAATCCCTGGTTACACCAAAGGCTCCGATAGATTCCTCTTTGTCAATGTTTCTATAGTTAAATATTGAAATTAAATCGCCAGAATCATCAGTACCTCCAATAGCATCCTCTGAATTAAATATACTATATCCATTTTTAGAGTCAAAAATTGATATTTTTTTATTATAGACATGCTTTTCATCATCGAGATTATCTATGGCCACACTTAGCGAGGCATCATTACAAATTCCTCCCCAAAATGGCCTGACCCACGCGGATGCAGTGCCCTCCTCTATTGATAAATTTGAATTACATGGGATATCTAGGGTTACATCATCGTTAAAATTTAATCCAGTTCCAAACTTACCTCTTAAAAATTTTAAATTTCCATTATAATTATAGCTCTTATGATCGAGCATATCTCTTCCAAGGATCCAATTCCCAAAAAATGATTCATTTACATCCGGGTCAACACCTGTAAAAGCCTCCCCAAGACCTTTGAACGCCGGAATGGTTGGGCCAGAAGTAAACGCCGATATAGTCCCCTTTAATGCTGACCTATAAATTTCTCGATCGACATTTAATGATAAATTGCTAAAAAATGATATGTCGGTTAACCTTCCGAAATTATCACGAAGAGCCTCTCTTGATCCCCCATATTTGTAAGAAACATAGTAATCTTGACCCTCGACTAACTTATTCCCCTCTGACCAATCCAGCTGATTATCGCCATACTCATAGCTAACATAAAGATCATCTTGAACATATGTATATGTTGCAAAAATTTTACCGTATCTATAATTCGAGGCAACATTGCTATCAACACTGGGGATAAGGCTTTTCACTAGAGATATGCTGATTACATCGCCAGGGTTAATTGAAGTCTCCCCTGGAATAGTAATTTTAACGCCACTTGAGCTAAGTGTGATGTCCGCAATAACTGCGACCATACACTCGCCTGGCGCAAATGTATAATCTCCTTCTTTCACAAGGATCGTTGACATACCTTCATTTGAACCGACAATACTAAAAACATTACCACTATTATCTACAACAACATCGGTATCAGAATTTATTGAGCTAATATCTGTTCCAGAGCTTACTCCGAGTAAAATTCCATCTTCCGAAGGAGTACTTGATACCACATTTATCTTTATTTTTTGAACTGCCCTATTACTATCAAATAAATCTTCTTTATTTTTATCTCTAATGACAGAATAGATAAGCTTTATATCTTTTTCTAAAATAAGTATTTCTAAATTATTATCTTTATTCTTTGAAAATCTTCTGACTATATTCTTTTTTAGGTCAATAATGTTATCTTTTATTTCCATATAAGACGAGTCATAAAAATTGCCCCCGCCCCGACTAGCGCTCAATGATAACTGGTCCGAACTGAGCTCTTTATGCCTATTTGCCTTTATTTCGCTATCTAAATTCTCTCCGAATATATCAGATGGACTATAAAGGCCTTCCATCGCAATAATCTTATTTGGCATGGCAACGGTATAGTTCGAAAGAACTTTAAACGTTTCAACTCCCATATTATTTTCATCGAACGCGTCTTCTCCAGAGAAGTTTAGTGATGACTCTAAATCAAATATCTGAATAAAATCTTTATCAAACTTTACATCTTTATAAATTGTTCCAACTCTATCTGCGCTATCTGATGGTCGACTTTTCTTAGAAACCTCTTTTATGTCTAATATATTTTTATATTTAGCGTCTATCTTGCCACAGGCATAGGACGCAAAGCCAAGTTCATCAATAGACTTTTTCCGACCAACCGCAACATAGACTATCCCCAAATTATAATCTACGATATAGTCGCCAACTCTTCTTAGGTTTGAAACGTTACTGGTTAAATCATTGTTTTTATAAAAAAACTTTTCTCTTAAAAATGTATCTGAATCAGAAAGGCTAAGCGAAGAGTTTATATAAGAACCAATAGAATCCATTGATTTGCTTAAAATATTTGAATTTTCCAAATTAATAGAGAATCCTTTTGTACCTATTCTTATGCTCGCCCCTCTTATTGGCATAACTGCGCTAGAGCTAATCCCGATTGAATTAATCACCCCCTCAGCGTTAGGATCTCCAAAAAACTTTATTAGAGTATCCTGCTCAAGTGTTTCGCTTTCAATAAAATAATCTAAAGAATTTGTGTCAACTAACTCGGACGGGATGCTTGGAGAAAAGTATATGGCATTGTTTGATAGCCTAGACGTAATCTTCGCAGAAAATGCTGGGCATATAAAACTCGAATATGCCGATAATGATTCTGGCCCGACTCTGGAGAAGTTTGCAGATTCAGAGTTAGATTCCAATATTTTTGGAGCAGATACTCCAGAAAAATAAATTTCAGAATCTGTGAAATAAGCCGCAGGATAAATCTCCCCCGTTGTTTGATTGAATATTCTATATACTTTTGTAATTGGGGTATTTTTTGTCTTTATAGAAAATGATGAGGTATAATTATTCTCAGCATGCTCATTTATTGCCTCTATATGTAAGAGATTCTTAAAGTCAACCCCCTCTACAAACACCTCCTCGTACTTGAATTCTATCTTGATCTTTCTTTCATGAAGCTCTCTTGTACTGCTCGGGTATATGTCATCGCCATCAATATAGTAATCTATATTTTTTTCAAAAATATTCTTGTAACTATATTTTGCTCGTATATTTTTTCTTCCAGTTCCAAGCTTATCACTGTCTAGCCCATAAACATATACCTCTCCTGTATTATGATTTATAGAATATTCGCCCGGATTAGATGGCAGTCTCGAATTGTTAAACTTTAGTTCTTTGCTAAACTCATTTAAGCTATTTTCATTACTGGAGAAAGAAACCCCAGATAGCTCTGGAATTAATCCGGATGCGTTGACTATGGGCGCATGGTCTAGAAAGAATCTAGTTGAATGAGTTGGTACGGATTCGCTCTCAACATATTCTTCAGAGAATGCTTCAATAGAATCTTTTGATATTAACTTTCCTTTATCTTTATATATGTAAGAAACAAGAATAACATCTTCCTTCTTAGGCTCAGATATATTTCCAAATTCAGACAATAAAATTTGATTTGAATCTAAAAAGTGAGCACTAAAAGAATTATTTGGATCATACTTATCACTAAGTATTGCATATTTATGCTTTCTTATATCGTAAAGTGTACCAATATTTCCATTGCAATCTTCAATTTCATCATTTTTTATTATCTTTAGACTAATAAGTTGAAGGATCTCATTATTAGATAAGGATATTAAAAATTTATCGACGCCATTACCCTCAGAATCTAATGATATTTCTTCATCAATTTTTATAACTTGATTTAGCGCAACTGGATGATTTGGCATTTTGTTTTGCGCGACAATAATGCTGCTATCATTCAAGTTGATGGTATCATACGAAAGTAGCTCTCCCGGGAGGCTTGACGCTACCCTATCGAGCTCGTAAGCTCCCTCGTTAGCAAGCCTGTCATAAGCCCCAGAGCCTCTAGTTCTTAGCTCGCCCTCCGTAATTACAGATATATAGTTATCGCTTAAAACTTCGCCAATATGTTTTTGAGCACGAAATAATTCTTCAGATTGAACGTCAACAGTTTTCTTTATTAGCGTATTATCAAGATTATATACACCTGGAATATTTCGGTATACATTATCTCTTATTGGATTCGCCTCTTCTGACCCAATAAAGAATATCTCTCTCGAACCTTCGTCATTTACAAGCACTTCGCCAAGAGTACTTATGAATGGATTTTCATTCGAAGATAACATTTTTAATAAATAAAAACTATTTGCAACCTGCGGCCTTGTTTTTAATATTATAGTTTCATCAACAACCTGTGCGCCTAATATTTCTAAATTATTTATATTTCCGCTTAATGACTCTATTTCAAAATTTTCTTTTGAAATATTTTCGACTAACTTAGAAGAAAATACAACTCTCAACTCTGTGCTAGAAGGAACGAAGAAACTTACTGGTCTTAGCAATGCCATTTTTAGTTTATCCTAAAGTCTTCCACAATTCCTGGAGATATATACTGATTGTCCAAAGCTTTGACAAACGCTCTCCGACCAGTCTCTCCGGAAAGGCTAAACCTTGATATATTGAGAGAGTCAACACCCTCTATTGATGTTGCAACACTAATTATGTCTGAATAATCTACTGTAGTTCCAAGCTTTTCTGAGCTTAATATATTCACTATAGCAGATGTTGCATCTTCCATTATTCTTGTTGACTCAGAGGTAAAATCATCATTTATTATGATTTGGCCATCGACTTCTATCTCCAGCTTAAACGCCTCTTTTATTAAAACATCTGCAGTTATTGGCCTAACAAGCTCTATTGCTCTAGTCGCCTCAAGTATTGAGCTATTAATATTATACTCAACAGTTATTCTTTCCCCCTCTTTCGGAGATACAAATGAGTAATCTGCAAGATATATATCTCCAGAACTTGGCTCCGATAATGTTCTTATAGATATCGTCCCTACCAAGTCGCCACCTGATGACCTAAAACCAGACGGTATAGATATGGCTTCAATTCTTGAAAACATATCTTTCGTATAAATAACATCCGCCGATGAGAAGTAAATATCATTAAATCCCTCTCTGTTTACTAGAAATTTAATCTTAACTTTATCCCCAGGCATTATGCCCAGTGATGAATTATTCGGCGTCGAGGGAAGTAAAAACTCAGTATTGCTAACATCATCAGATGAAGAAAGAATTCCCTTGCTATATAGATTACTTCTTATTGAGCCGCCGAGAATATCGAATTTTCCTTTTTTATTTCCATTTGAATCAAATAATGTTGCATTATATATTGCTGAAATAAAAAGATCATCAGGAAGCTGAGACATGCCTATTTTGCTTAAAATTGCATCACTTAATAACATCTTTAGGCCAGACATTTCTTCACTTACGCCAACCTCAACATCAATCATTGTAGATATCTCGCCCAATATTTTTATTTTACCTGGGCGTATTACTCCAGTAGTTTCTACTGCCAATTGTGACGGAGACCCTCCTGTCACGCCCATTGTTTCGCCAGAAGAGTTTGACCAAAATAACACAGGCTGAACACCATCAATGTCGGATAGGCTAGATGAAAATAATTTATTAGAATTTGACGATCCAGAGGCCGGTAGTTGGGACAGTGAAGTTGCAGATACAGTATCTTTTTCCGAAACCACATAGTTAACATATACGTTTGAATTGAAGAAGAATAAATCTTCTACTACCTTAAGTACGCTAGAAGCCTGCAATATATCTGGCGAAGGAAGAGTTATCGTACTGCCAGAGCTTGATCCATCACCATTCAAAATATCGAATAACTCGATCTTATTAAAAAGAACTTCGACAGTATCTCCTATTATCCCAACAGAGTCTGACGGCAAATAAATAACTCTTGAGCTAAAAGATTCATCTCCCGAATTAGTATTATATAATTCTACCCCATTAGAGCTTTTTATGGAAAATATATTATTTATTATATTGCTATTTAAAGATAGCTCAATCCCTAAGGCACTAATTGAAGAATTTACTTTAACCATTGATATTTCTGCAGATTCTATGCTCAATGAAAATACAGAATTTACCTTATCAATATCGTAGATTACATCTACTTTCGTCTCGGTTCTTTCTTCATTTTGCTCAATTTTTACTGCCTCACTAGCTATGCTTGAATTTTTTGACCAATCAATTGCATCTGAGCCATTAATGTTTTCGTTATAATCTAAATCTTTATCAAAAATCTTTCTCCACGTATAATCTGCGCTTAAAATATCTGTAGATACAGGCATTCTTTTCCCTGATATCTGTATCTTTCCAGTAAGATTTAAATCCCCAATATTTGAGGAGTCCTCCGGATCAACGATATAAGTCTCTCCTGTTGTATTATTTAATATTTTTGAAACTCTTACTACAGGATGATGAGAGAGTTGGACAATATTATTATCAAAGTTACTAACAACAGCTCTTTCATCATTTATTGTGATATCTTGATAAATACTTGATATGCTATTAACATCGGAGTATCTAAGCAGCTCGATACTATTTGAACTAGACTTTGATATAACCTCTCCGCTAACTATTTTTTTATTTGAAATAAAACTTAGCTGATCAAAGCCGAACGGACTCCCTCCCGTCTCTGGATTTAAATCTTTTTCCAGCCTATAGTTTCCACTAATATTCCCGAATTGATCAACAGATTCCTCGTATAATAGCCCTGACTTACTTCCGGTGACACTTACCATCGAAAAAACTGGCTGCATAGGCAAAATTCCGCTCTTAAATGACAAAAGTCTTCTTTCCTCAGATGTTCTCTCTATGTCCTGACCATCCTGACCTAATATGTGATTATTTCTATCATCAGATGCGTCACCAGAGCCGGAAAGATCCGTATATATAAAAGACTCCGAATTACTTAATATATTTCTTCCCAACAAATACGCATCAACCTTTCCGCCTGTTCCAGAATCTATAATCCTATGTGACCCATTGTTGGTCTCTATTGTTTCGGTTCCATCCCTAAGCATCAAAGAACTCCCAGGCTCTACGATTATTGAGTCCGAAACTCCTTCTGCCGTCAATATTGCATTTTTATAACCTGCTGATGTACCAATGTTTGACCCACTAAATATAGAAAGTATTCTTGCACGGAAGGATGAATCAACCTCCCTATTGCCACCACCAAATGTTGCAACAATATTTATAACAGAAAGAGCCTCCCCAAGGTTCGATGAGTTAATCTGAAATGGGGCAACATTTCCAAAGGTTCCTGGTCTAAGAGCTTGTATTGGTATCTCTATTGCATAAGCGCTATTTAATCCAGCTAAATTCAAAGATTTCCTAATTCTATTTGCAGTAGATGCCAGATGGCCCTTATCAGAGGAGCTTATGGTAAAGTTCCCTACTGCCTCAAACGTTGCACCACTTTTTGAGCTTAATATGGTTCCGGCCGGAATTTGTATATCGGATATAATACTACTAGTTGTAAAAACCGCGATTCCACTTGCTGAAGTTCCAGTATTTCTAGATAAGCCGAAATTTGCTGCGAGTCTATCCAAATCAGTTCCAGATGTTGTTGCCAACGCCTGCCTCTCAGATACCTCTAGAAGCACATTATAAAGTTGCGATAATTGATCTGCCTGAACATCTACAAATAAATCCCTAGAAACTGTTCCGGGCTTGGTATCGAGGTCTGGCTGAGTAAGCCTTAACCTCTCAGTCATTGAAGATACAATTTCGCTAAAAGATCTAAAAGATGCCATAATATTTTCCTAAATTAACCTTACTGTTATTGACTCAGATATTTCTGAAAGCTGCTGGGTTATCACTGATACAAAAACATTGTATAGCCTTGGGTCGCCAACGTCCCTCTCCACACGGACCCCTTTTATGTTTAGTATCATTTCGGATGGAGATAGTATTTGCCTCTGAATTTGAATCTTCTGTAGGCCAATTAGCTTTGATATCCCCTCATACACTGTTTGCTCAATTTTAGATTCCATTAGATCATTATTTATATGATTATCAGAGCTTATTATTCCAAGCTCACTACCATATTCTTTATGATACTTTACACTTCCCTTTTTGGTTAAAAGCATTTTTACAATATCTTGCCTTAACTTAGAGTTTTTCGTAACTGTTTCCAAAGTACCTTCTTGGGTAAGTTTTAGATCACCATTTTTTAGCTTCAAACCGAAAGACATTAATAAAATCCTATAGTTTTTATTTATATATTTAGTTAAAAAATAATAGAAAAAACAATAGGAAATTAACCCGCTGGACCCTTGCCATCTTTGGTTGCAAACGCACTTCCTTGAGCATCTACAGATAAGTTTGATCTAAAAATATCATAAGCTGAGTTTACAATTAAGGTTATAATGTTTACCGAATCAACCATATTCATTTTTTGTATCAATCCAAAATGTCCTACTGGAAATTCCCAAACCATATTATCATATTGCTGATCGTTAAGTAGGCCCAGTAACGCCCCCTCCGGCACGGAAAATAATGCCAAAGAAAAAGCTACTGCATCAATTATCCCAACGCCCTTATGTGCCCCAAGTATTGAGGATACTTCGGTCATTGCTTTGTCAGCCCCCGACTCTGCAACCCTTTTTGTTTCTTCATCACTTTTTTTCATCTTAGAGTCAAGAGCAACTCCAACTGCACCAATTATAGAGGTGACTGGCCCCATCAGGTGCGCATTATTAATGCTTGATTTTCTAAAAGTATTTTCTTGCAAATTTATTAACTCTGAATCAGTGCCTCTGCCTAGAAATAACATCATTGAATCTTCTACCATTTTTGCAGATCGATAATACTGCTCAGATATGCTATCGCTTTTTACTTTGATTTGCTTAGTTTTTGCGCCTTCTGCCGTAGGCTTGGCACTCTCATCAGGCTTTACTCCTGTCCTTTTTTGGCTCCTTCTTATCTCCTCCCTTTTCCTATCAACATGCTTCGCGAGCGCAGGAATTGCATCATATAATCTGCTCATAATCATCGCCTCAAGTGGGCCGAGCGATTCGCTCAACCTAGCCGGCTCAACAGACTCCTCTACACCTGGTAGCGGCGGGCTAGGAAACATTCCAGAGGCATTATCCAACCTTATCCTTATAACTGCCTCTAGTAGCGTTGGTTTGATCTTCTTTTTATTCACAGTTCTTTGCGAGTCAGGAAGGAATGGTTCTGCAACTATTTTTTCAGGCTCATTTATGCATCTTGCAATCTCACCATCATGTATCGGTGGGAACAAAAGATGACAATATTTATAAAAACCCTCTTTATTTTCTAAATTTAAAACATTTGCAGGATCTTTCGCTGGAGCTCCATAAAGCTCTCGAAATAATTTCTCAGCCCTTCCTCGATCATCTTTTAATGAATTTATTATCAATAGGTATTCGTTGGATCCCTTTTCCTGAGAATCCAAAAAACCTCTAAATGCTATAAATGCCTGAGTAATATCTGCTTCAATAGGTAAATTCGTATTGTAACTTTTTAAAACAATCTCTGCAGATTTACTAACGCCTCTGGCTGCCTTTTTAATGTGATCAACGGCAACACTAATTGGCTTCATTGATTCATCATCTATTACGGGATTTGCATCCTTTGCGCTACCAGAATTTATAAAATCAAACATTTTTGCTTCATGAACTCTTCTTTCTTCCGCGTTTTGTCGTTCGTTAAGAACTCCCGCTAGTCCGCCGCCTATTGCGGCCCTGGGAATCCCCTCATCTAAATTTGTAGATGACAAGTCAAGCTTGCCATCTGAATCTAGGTTATATAAGCAAGTTCTACACGACGGAATATCTGCAGAAGATGGCATTCCAATCATTCTTAAAAACGTATTCTCGTATGACTCCAAGGCTCCTTGGCGATCTGATATTAGCTTTATTGATCCAAATGCACTATTTCCATCATCGTCAATTGGCATCCAAGATGATCTCATTGAAGCAAGAAGGCTAAAAAAACTTGAAAAGCTATCAAATGCAGCGAATAATGCTTTGGTATATTCATTTACGGACTTATCATCTTTCGCCGCACTTTTCAATAACTCTTCTGATATATCGTTACCACCCAGCGTTAGTCTGACTATATCTTTGGCGGCAGCTATTTTGCTGGAAAGTGTTGCTTTTCCCATTTTTTCAGCTGCTTTTATTTTATCTTGTAAGTTTTCAGTCATTTAATTTTCCAGCTTTGTACCAAAAGCCTGCGGCCTTGACTTAGCGAGACCTGCATTATCATCTGGATCTTTAGCCAATTCCTCTGATAGCTTGTAGGCAATTGTTAAAACTCTATCTATCTTCATTATTGACCCAGGGCCAAAATTTTCTTCATCAATTAAAATTTGGGCTTGATCTGGAACGCAATCAACCTCACTATCAGGATCATTATTATCTGATATAATACCCTTCTCTGCCCAGGCCTTAACCATTATCCCACAAATATATGCTCTAACAAGCACTTGCCCTGGGCCGTCAGCCTGAATTGCCGCAATATACTTTTCATCTTCTTTTACAATAAGTTTGCCACTATCTTCGTTTGGAGCAACTAGCCTTGCGGTTCCGCCAGTAGTATCTTTTAATATCTCAACTTTAATTTTATCAGACCAATCTCCAGCCTCAGATAAGGCGTCATCATATGAGTCTCTAGGTAAGATCTCTATAAAAGCTTTGTCGCCCACGGTCGTAAGCAAATAATCGCCTATTCCTGATGCATATTCGGCGGCACCAGTAACATTTGGAAGCTCTGTGACACCATCAGATATATCATCATTAAAGTCTGTTGCCGGATCGACTAGCAAGCCTTCTGACCCCTCGGTATCATCTACCAGCTTAAACCCAGTATTCAGGGGGTTTACGACCCAAGAGCAAGTATCATCTATAGCATCACCGACACATGCACGCATTGTATCATAAAGCTCAGAAACACTATTCATATCCCACTGCGCTCCATTTAACCTGGTTAGTAATTCATCAACAGTTTGTGATGAAGATAGGGCGTCCAAAATTGCTTCAGACCCATTATCAACGAAGTCTTTTAAGAGCTGTATACATGATTGAGTATCTGTAACTATTGGTCTAAAGTCATCCGGCCAAACTCTATCTGGATCTATTTCTGGAGTGTCTATATCAAATAATGCTCCATTCAAATCTGCAGTCTGACATGCTTGGGCAATTTCATCCGCAACATCTCTCATGTCAAAGAAATAAAGCCTTGGGAAGTCAAATATGTTTAGTGTTTGAACTGCAGCTTTTAAGTCTTCAAGGTCATCCCCTCTAGACATAAAGTTAAATGCTGGGAGTTCTGGATTTGGAACAGCACTTTCCCACCCGTCTGCCGGCCTTTGAATCTCTTCTTTCCCAAGTAATTGTATCTCGAATTCAAGCGGCTCAAGAACGCCCGGAAGATCACCAAACATTGCATTTATTGGCGCTATTAGTACTGCATCAATGAAGGTCATTACAAGTCCAATTAAGCCTGTAGACTCAGCTACGATCTTATTATTTGCATTAAAATCTTGAACTGCAGTCCCGCCTGTTGAAAAAATATGAGAATTCATATCAACCTTTGGATTTAACGATGCTAATGCCGTAGCATTTTCCTGCATTTTTACAATATCTTCTCCAGGAAAGGTTACATCTTTCAAGCCATCAGGAGCATCTCCATTTATCTTCACCGGCCTAAACACATCTTTCTTTTCCCTTGTTGTCTTCATCTTTGAAGCAGAAAGCTTATTTATTAACTTGGCTTTTATTGAAACTATTCTATTCCCACTAAATTTAATTCCATTTTCTTTAATAAAGTAAACATTTGCATCATCATCAATCATGGCAACCTTTGGAACTCCAGGGAAAACCTTTTGACTCACAGTTTCAATCAAAGGCTCAATTGGCTCACCCCTCTCGTCAAACTCTCTCCTAAAGCTCGATACAGGCATTGTTAACGGCGCAATATTGTTTGTCCCTGCAGAAAAATAGTTAGTATGGCCGTCTACAGGACTGATAAACCCTGTTCTTCCGGTTTGATCATCCTTCGGAGAAACATCAGATACCACAAGATCTTCGCCCGCAAGACTCAACACGGCAGGTGCAGAATCTAATGTTTGCATATCGCTTATTAACTTTGGATCATAAAACATTGAAAAGAACCAATCGAATGCCAAGTTATCTGTCTTTCCACCATTGTTAAACTCAAACTTTACATCCAGAGAATTAGAATTATATTTAACTGACTTTGAAAATGAGACTCCGAAGGTTCCGTCTAACTCATCCGAATTAAACCTCATAGTGTCCTTATCTACATTCTCGAACCCATCATCAGTTTTTTCGCCTAGAAAAATATTTTCATGCTCTCTATCCAAAGATATAATGAAATCTCCGTTTGCAGGCTCGACCAATACATCTGGAGGCAGGCCGCCTTCACAGCCGGGGACTGTAGAATCAACGTTTGGCCTACCATTAAATGCATTCGACGGAGTATTGCCGTTACTAGTAACGCACTCCGGCGGAAGCTGCGTATAAGCCTGGGCCATTGGGAGCACCTTGCTTGGGTCAATATCTCCTCCTGGCATTGCCTTTCCAACCACCATTCCCGCTATCATTGTTGGGTCTAGGCATGTATCAGACCCATCCATATCCATATCTCCGCTTCCAGTTGCGCAGCTAAAATTAAATATTAGCTCCATCATCTCAAGGAACATCATCAATATTCCAAGTATTGGCTCAAGAACTTCGATATCAGCGTTAAGACTGAAGATATGTTCGCTCAAAGTCTTTTCAAGTGCTTTTATTGAGGCATAATCTTTGTGCTTAATTGCGTTGTCTAGTGCAACAATAATCTCATTTATTGCGATCATCCATCCGATGATTTTTACAAATACACATTGTAATAGCTCCAGCAGGTGAAGCAATAAATTTAACAACATTACTGGAATTGAAATCTGTGGAAGCAAAAGCAGTAAATCATAAAGGCAAGCGAATAATCTAACAACTGCTCTTGCAGTCTTCCATGGGTTCATCAACGCACATAATACATCAATTATACACATAATTATCTTTATCGGAATATACAGTAGCTGCAGATTCCTTAGATTAAACTTTAACTCTGCAGTTAAGTGAAAAGATAAATCACAAAAACTATTTATAAGCTCTTTTGCAGTAGACGAAGTATCCATTGTAAATTTTGTGAATTTTAATAAATATTTTTTGATTAATCTTTTTAACTCTTTTATCTTGCCCTTTGCATATTCTCCTGCCCCACCAACCATATCTCCGACAAGCTCGTCTACCATTAGTGATAAATCGCCACCTATTCCAAACCCAAGCCTCTTTCCTTCTTTGTTTGCATTAGAAATTCTAATAGTCTTACATGGATCGAATTTATCTAACTCACCCTCTTTGAACGCCGGGACAACTATTGACGCCGTTACTTTAGTGCCGTCAAAACTAAGTGCTCCAGTTATATCAACCCTTCTATCTGCAATAAAATAAAGTGTATTCTTATCGGTCCCCATTGTTGTTACATTTAAAGTTTTACCAGCTACAATTGCAAGATCTTTAAGATGCTTCCCATCCGAATCGGCCGGGATTTTGTCGGGATAATACTTGCTTTTAGTTTGATCAGTTATATAAAGTAACTCTGGAATGTTAAACCTAATTCCTGCAGAATTTTCTATAATAGACTTAACTGTAAGCTTATATCTCGTCCCATCATCATTTGCTAATAATAAGTTTGGAGGAATTAAGGTTCCGCTTTTTATGAATATTGACTTTAGCTCAATCGAATCAATTAATCCATTACCACTTCTACTTTCGGCGGTCGGCCCCTTTACCGCGAGAGGATCGCCGCCACCAAGTAGCGCCCCAAGGTCTACTCCTAAATCATCGAGGCTTCCACTGTCAACTGGGGGAGGCGAAAAACCTCCAGACGCACTAATTAAATCTATTTCCTCTTTCTTCTTGCCCGTCTCTGGGTCTAGCTTGCTCTCAGTCTTTACTATCCCAACAGTAGTCGGATTTGAAGCTTCGAATTTTTCACCAACAGTTATGTCTAGGCTTGGCTTTATTTTTATCGGATTAATGCCGACAACTTTTGTTGTTGCAGCCTTTTTAAATTTAAAACTTATAGAAGATTGAAGCGTTCGATCGCTATTTAAAAATATTGTTCTTGAGTCTATATTCATTCCGTCCATAAGAGCATATGAAGTTGGATTTCGATCTCTTAATGGCTTTTCCATCTCACTAACGGTATTCGCTATCCGAAGATCTTCCCCAGAATAGGTAACTCCTCTTTCAGAAAAGCTTAAATCTTCAGCATTTTTAACCTCAATAGTGCATCCATTATATATCGAAGAATCATATTCAATTCCATATAAAGTGTCTTTAACATGAACCTTTACATCTGCCCATCCCCTATATGCCGTCTCTACATCATCACATATGACGACAGCTCTATTTTTATTGGATAACGGCAATATATCTGATGGCGAAGGAAGCTTATTTCCATTGACCGAAAGTTCATAGCTAAAATCTGGATTATAATTATCAAAAACAACACCAAGCCTTGATATCTTGCTTTTTACTATAATCTGACTGGCCTTGCCTTGTTCAGCAGGAGGCGGAGTCCACACCTCCGCATCAGTTAAAATTTTCTTATCCTCGTTTGTGATGCTCGTAGTTACGTCGCAATTGGTGACAAATCCACCTAGATTACTTATTTTGGCAAATGACCCAAGCACAGGGGGGTTTGATATAAATGCAGCATCCTTATTATTCTCGCCCCCCACTCTAACTAAGGCGTACTTCGTGTTAAGTTGAGACTGTGTAACCTTATTTGTGCTTGTTATCTTATCAATTCTTTGGCTACAAATTATAAAATATGCAAAGTCCACATTTTTGAGCCTAGAAAAATTTAGGTAAGATAAGCTTCCGGGAAATGATAGGGTAGCCTCATCGTCCGAAGTTGAAACGAAGTCGCCCGACTCTCCCAACTTAAATTCTATATTTTTAGCAATTTGTGCTCTAGTTATATTTGTTTTAAGACCCTCAAATATCTTTGCAGCTCCCTCAACTTCTACTACCTGAGAGTTCATTGAAAAATCATAAATTGGATTTTCTTCTGTTTTATCAGCATTACAAATCATTAAATATGCATAAAGATTATTTGATGGCTTTAATATCCCAGAATTAGATGCCAATTTTATCTTTGCATTAGTCCCATCCGATAGGACCGGCACATTATAGGCGTACTTTATTTCACGCCCAGAAGTTGCCACAGTATACTGCTTGTAGCCATCCGGATATATTTCTCCAAGCGGATCTTTTATCTTTAAAGAGCCTAATTTTTTATCACTAACCTCTTCTTTTGTTGCAGACTCTGGAACAACATTGAGCAAATCTAAACCAATTGGATAATTTCTTCCATTCCCACCTATAAGCTCTAGCTCTAGCTGCCCAACATTTGTCATAAGCCCAGTAAACTCACCCATATTTGCATCAAAGTCTTCCCCACTAAACTCTAGATGCTTTGACGTAGTTTTGACCAAGTCAACTGTTGGGTCAGAAAAATATCTAACCCTTGACTGGCTCTCATCATTCTTATCGGTAAATTTTATGCCCTTGATTCCATCTAAATGCTCGCCCTTAAATACAAACCATGGGTAGGTAGAGCCTTTTACTACATAGTCCCCTGTAAACTTAAACTCAAGACCTAGCTCTAAATTAATTGGAGCCCGCCTTCTTAGCTCTATCTGTCTTTCTGCAACTTTAAATATTTGACCAGTGCTATCTATAATATATGGAATTAATTTTATGTTACCTAAGTCGGTAAACATGTAGAGATCATTTGACAAAAATGGTACAGCGAGATGCTTTAGTTTTGTTTTTTTATTCTGAATAAGCCTAGGAGAGCTGCTATTTTTTATCCAAATTGCAGGGATTGCTGCGGGCCAATTAAAAGCCTCATTTCCATTTTTAGTAATAGTCTTCGAATCGCTTAAGTCAACAAAATTTGGCCTATTTGAAGACATAAAGCTACTTACTGCGCAAATCTTATTCCTAAAATATTGTTCATCATTTTCTCTTATTTTATCTTCAAATTCTGGGTCAGATCTATTCGCAAGGAAAACATCTGGCCTATTCATTTCGCCTGCGAGCATTCCGACGTCCGGGATTCCAACCGGCGTAAGGTCTATAGTATTTGGATATCCAAGATCCTTTATTAGAAATGAATTATTGCCAATTTTTATATTTTCTGAGTCATCTTTTTTGTCAAACTTAGAGTATTCCCCATCTTCGCCTGGGGCAAATCCTCCTGACTGTGCAATTTGCTGCGCAAGCTCCTCAAAAACTTTAGCATATCCAGACTCTTCGTCAAGATGCGTTACGTGCCCACCCAGAGTTGAATCCCGGCCCTTCATCGAGGAATTCATCATATTAGGAGCCGAGAAAAGTTCTATAAATTGACTAGTTAACTTAAGGCCTGAACTATTCACGGGGTTTTCAACGCTAATTGCTGGAGACAAAAAGAATTGACATTGATCAATTTCGCTTAACTCTATGCCGCCTAAGTCAAATTTTAAAAATGCCTCTTGAGCTCCGCCATATTGCAAATATGGAAATATAGGAAATGGGGCAAGTCCACTGCTAAAGTAAATGGGATCTATACTATATTTTTTTTCCAACTCAGTTTCTAGCGCATAAAATGGCTTAAGCTCATCCTTTCCTAGTCCCAGCCTATAATAGTTGGTCGCTCTAGCATCACTTCCTCTTGCAGATATATTTGGCGTCTTTATAAGCAGAGAGTTATTATATGCTGTATAATAACCTATACTTGGCCTATTTTTCATCCCTCCTCTAAGTTGGTTTTTGGAAACATTAAATATTGGAAAAATTTCATTTACAATGTCTCCAATATCATCATCAGATAAACTATTTGGCTTCCCCTTTTCTTCCTCAACTTTGCCTGCAAGAGTTGAAAATGGCACACCAGAACTGCCTATAAGAAAGTTGCTGTTTGGAACACTTGCAATTTTTGTTATCATTTCAAAAATTACTTCTATAGGAACAAACTTGAAATTACCCACAGGCCTCAAGCTTCTATTCGATGAATTCTTTTTTGCCTCTTTTACTATTTCCTTAAATTTTGAGACATCTTTATTGAAATCAACTCTCATTCCTAATGTTGGAACCCCAGCATTATTCCAAATTTGGTTTGGAAAGCTCTCTAGGGCCCTATTCACGGCGACTCTTACTTCATTTAATTGAGGTATGAATTCATCAGTAAACTCCTCAAGAGAGTTTCCGATCTTGTCGGTAATATGCTCGGATAGTTTAGATAATGGAATTCTAAATCCATCACTACTCAGCTTTTGATTGTTAAGGGTTACTGTGGGGAGCTCAGCTGGCCCATCACCGTCCAAAGACTCTCCCCTTGTAATGATGCCAGAATAACCACCAAGCTTTAGTATGGCCCCTCCCCCAATTGGGATTATATTCCCAGTCCCCTTTGGATAGACCAACCCAGTGCTTACAGCTGGAGTATTATCATCACTCTTGGGAGTGTAACATCCAACATCATACTCTAGATCATTCTCTGATTTTTCATCGAGAGGACCTCGAACAAGTGGTAGGATTGATATTTTATCTGCCATTTAAATTAAGTCCGCTAACTAAATAATAAATAATTTTACTAAACTATATTACTGATTATTCAATAAAAATTAATAGAGGACATATATGTGATAATTCATATATAATTATCTTTTTATGAGCTTAGGCCATATTCTTTACTGCATCATTCATCTCTCCAACCCCTTCAACACTGGCTTTTGGAGTATTTTTAGAAACAGGATCTTTGCCAGATCCTCGATCTGAAAGGCCGCCCTCCCTTGTTACCACTTTGGTTCCTGATAGAATTAACGTATTTGTAGCTTCAAGAAGTAAATCTCCCTTATTTCTTATTATCATCTTCCCACCTGACGTACCTGCGATAACTAGGCCTTCTGAAGATATTGATATTATATAATCAGAATCTGGGCCAACTACCTCTTCGTCAAAAAAGGATAAATCCGGATCCGTGGTTGACATAACTCCCTTGTCTGTTACATTTACTCTTAAATCAAATCTACCTGGATACCAATTATTTCCACTCATGCCACCAACATTAACTGCAATTGCACCGTCAGTTTGAACAACAGCGCTTCTTCCATTTGCGTCTCTTCCTAGCCACGCGATTAAGCTTCCTGCAGTATCAAGGACAATGCTTTTTTTATCCGCACTATCACTTCCAACAGACATTTCCATAGATCCTTCTAAATTTATATGCGCACTTTTACCTCCAGATGGAACAACTGGCCTCGCAGAGTCCTCCACGCTTACAGAAACCTCATCTGACTCCTTTACTGAAAAGTTGTTACCCAATGGGTTATTTATAATTCCGTCTGCCTTACTCTCATCTAACTCATAACTTTTGCCGCAAACAACGGTTTCCCCTCCCGTACTAATAGCTGGAGGAGCCTGATATACAATGACTGTAGCACAAGAGTCGTGGGTCGGAAATGATTTTGATTTTCCATCCTCAGGGTTAATCGGCTTCCTTTGTTGTTCAAAACTCTTTGCCTTGCTCTGTGCACCGGCAGTTATGCCAAGCGTTGGAGAGGTACTGCTTGGAGGAATGAATATTTTATCAATAGTATTTGCTATAAGCATCTCCGCCACAGCATACATATTATGATATTTGGTTGAATTTACCCTAACATACGCGGACTCTCCTGGGAAGTATCCCCACTGATTTGAGTATCTAACTCCCGTGCTTCTAGTATTCTTTGTAGTTGTTTGCTTTTTGGGTGATATAACTGCGCCCGCGTCATCCCTGAGAGTTACAGGTATTTCCTCTTCTGTTGAATTTACCAAAAGCTTTGTTCTGCCTTTGCCGGAAACATTCACATCAGAAGAAGATAAATATGGAACATTACCAGTATTAGAGCTTTTTGGAACATTTACTTTTAGCAACCCTTCTTTATCTATTGCATAAGTAAAGTTATTCGAATTAGGACCATCACTATCAGACTCTGTATTTGTTGAAAGTTGAAAGTGATATCCAATACCTCTTCTGGTTATTCGCCTAGCTTCTTCAAACTTTTTTACATGATCTTTTCCTGGCACAGAACCAAATGGGCCTCCGTAAGATAGTTGCATATAATTTATATCAAGTGATGACCCATATCTATCAACTATGTTCCCTGCAATTATTTCAATTAGTTGATTTTTGCCAAGGCTAAGAATTCCCTTATCATCATTTTCTTGTCTAATTTTATCGTATTTTTTATCAAGAACATCTAATGCTTCATTAGAGAATGTATTACTTGATTCATTTTTAAAGCCATCAAATCCAGCATAAGCAGGAAACTCATTTATAACATGCCTATATTCTGTAAGCGCAATATTTCTAGGTTTTGAACCAATACTCAGGTCTAATCCCAAATTGCCATAAAACAAACCCCTAAGACTTCCCTCTACAATCTTTGATCCTCCAAGATCATTCTTTGGAGCGTCATCAATTGTGAGCGAAGAAGACCCATCAGAAAAGCGATATATCTCGCCATGCCTAATTAACGAGGCAGCCGTTGTATTTTCGTAGAAATGTGTATAAAGCTTTAAAGAAGATTTGGTAAAATCATCATCATTTATATTATTTAAAGTAATCCCTGAATCATCAGGCTTTGTTAGGCTAAAACCTCCATGATCAAGCCTTAAGTCTGCGTCTAGCCCCGCAATAACAATTTCCTGCCCCTTTGCAGTTGGCAGCTTTGACGTGCCGGCACGAATACCGTCTCCAGCATCAACTTCTTGGATCTCTTGAAATCGAGCCTTTTTGAATCCAAGAATTAAAAATTCGTCTGTATTTGTGACTCTAGCGCCGAACGCCTTTAGATTAACATATTCCGATAAGTCAGTGCAGACCCCTCTGTCGCTTCCGAACATGACTGGTGATAAAATTGCACGAAGTGGAGATGTAGACTGGACTACCTCACTATCAAACTTAACCATTAGAGCCAAGCCGTCATCAGATACTCCAGTAACCTTAACTTGTCTAATCCCAAATTCTTTAAATATATTTCCGTCTATACTCATTCTTTACCAAGCTTTATTTAAATTATTACCTAAAATTTTTCTTAATATTTAATATGCCAATCTCAATAATTTCTCGGTCATTCCCGAAAACAACTTGAAGATCCAACCAACCCTTTTGACTTGGGCCTCCAATCGGCAAGATACCTGCAGCATCTTGCTTCGTAATTACAGATGATCCATCCTTAAACATACCCGTCTGACGCCTGTCAAAGCATCTTAGAGTCCCTATTGCGCCAGCCTCCTGCTTGCGATCGAGGTAAACCACTTGCTCCATTATTTTGCCTCTACTAACAGATGTTACTGGGATATTGTTTGGAAGCCTTATGCTGCCTGGATTTTGGAAAAGACCTCTGACACTCTCTATATTCTTTTCCGCTGCGTCTACTGCCATAGAATCCTTCGAATCCTTTACAAAGGCTCTTATTAATAAGTAGCTATTTGACATCATTGTTCCCATGATATCAATCATCATATTTGTAAATCTTACTTCATTATCTGAATGAGATAATATGTCGCCAGAAGAAGACCCTGGACTTGGCATTATTAACGTGCAGTCTGGAGATAAAGGCCTATATGCATCATCTCCTGTGCTGCTCCGATAAGTCATAATGCTTTGCTCCATTATATTTTTAGAAACTTGCTGACCAATAACGTCTAAGGGGCTGGGAAGATAAGATCCTGGAGGATGACCATATGTTAGGTTTAAAGATGTAGTAAAACTATTTCCTTGAGAAAAATTATGATTAATAGATTGAACATAATAGAGCAAACCTTTCGAGGGGATATAAACCGTATCACCCGGCTGATAATATTCATTGCCCGCAACCGTTATGTTGCCCTGGTTTATATTTGCTCTTTCTAGCTGTAATTTTAAAATTGCATAAGGCCTTGCTTGAGATTCAGAATCACTAATAAATGGAACATTTTCTACTCCAGCCTTATAGCCATACTGCCTCCACAAATCAAAATCTGCTGCGCCCGCCCAAAAATATAAACTATCAGTCGCATTATTTAACTTTTGAGCCAACCCAAGTGGAGCGTTGCCAGTAACGTCAATTCTTGTATATTTCGGAGGATTCTCAGTAAAAGACATTTGGGTAATATTGTAATCTTCAATTATAAATCTAGACCCAGACCCAGGACCTAAAAAATTTCTTCTGTTATCATCTATTAGGTGGTCATATATTGAGCCGCCGAAACTATCACCTTTTACTGCGTCTATTGCATTCCCAAGCCCTTCAGCAACCTTCTCAAGCGCTCCAATCGCCCCGGCAAGTGGCCCCGTTCTCTTTATATCCGTATCTTTTGTAAATAATTCTTCAATCTTGCTTAATTCTTCCTTCTTATTCAAATTACTTTGTAATATTCTTACAACCTTATCTCTCTCTGAAATTGCCTTTTTAAGCTTTTTTAATAAACCATTATTGTCTATTGATATACCATCTTTGTTTGCTTGTTTAAAGGAAAAATCTTTTGCCTTAAACCCATCCGCCCTGTCTATCCCGAGGCCAGCCGCAGGGTCTCTGCCAAATTTGGCCATGAACGAATTTCTAATATTATTAAGATTTTGCACGGTTGAATGTCCGGCTGTACTTGCTGGGGGCACTCCAAAGGCGCTCTTCCCATCGTCAAAATTTATTGTTACGCCATGAGCCTCTTGAAAAATAAAGTCCAAATCACCAAGAATAATATTTGTATTTCCAAATAAAATATCACCATCGTTTTCTCTAGAAGTTGCCTTTAAGCTTAGGCCATTTCCGGTTAAATTATCATTACTATCAGTAGACCCAAATGGCGTAAATGTTGCAGATGTATTCTCTAAAGATAAAACCTTCTTATCTACGTCTATTCCAAAAAAGTCTAGAGCATCTGCCCCAGAATTAAGCGGAGGTATGTTTGGAATTAAGCCTCTATCTGGATACCTCCCCATTAAAAGTGCTATCAATGCGATCTTAATGTTTAAAGTATGAACTTCCGTATAGAAGTCATCTATTCTGCTTTGAAACATCGAAGTTATAAACCCCGGAACAACCGGCGTCCCCTTTTGCTTCCCACTCGCTATTGCGTCCTTAAGGACTGTATACGGAACTTTATTCCACTGCGGAGGCCTAAACTCCAAATGTCCGTTCGTATTGCAAAAGAATTCCATATTTAAATTTTGAACCGCAGCGCTCATCTGCTCCATAGCGCTAGTATATCCTGCGTCAAATAACTTCCATCCACTTTTATTTAAATTCAAAAGGAAGGGCTTTAACTCTGTCGTATCATACTGGTCCGATACAATAAATAAATTTCTATCCCTATTTAGCTTTACATCTTCAACTCTTCTTTGAGCGCCGACAAGCATTACTGCCCTATTAAATGCTTGGTCACTAGACATGCCTCCGCCATTAACACCTATGTCTCCAAATAAATTTAAAGATAAAGTTATTTTTGACGCTTCATCGGTTACAACTGCATCCATGCCTATTTCGACTTGCTTTTTTATTGCAGCCTCAATTGACTTAGCCTCTATCTCTAATGATCTTATTAAAATTGAACTTTCAGTTTGCTTACTCTTCTTTAGCTCATGGATCCTTTTGTTTATAGTCTTTCTTTTATTCTGAAGCTTTTCTATAATAGAATTTGTTTCTACTCTAATATGCTGACTTTGAAGACTTTTTTGTACAGATTCCTGGTTCATCGTAATCATTCTATATGGACGAAAATTGCCATAAAAATTATTTTGATTTCTGATTGAGTCTAAAACGCCAGCGATTGGATCTTGAGCACTAAGGCCGGTAATAGACTTTTTTCTTATAGTATGTGCCTGCAAAGCATTCTCAACGAATGTCTTTATATTGTATGGCTCCCCAACAACCAGTATGCTCAAAATATTCGCAATATCTAAATTTGTAAATATCTGCTCAGCAATTGTTAGCCCATAATGCTCCTGGTTTGTCTTTTCTTGACGGACACCTTCCCCAACGGGGTCCGTGGCTTGGAATCCTGCGGTTGCGGTTAGAACGCCGGTCTTCCACCTATAAACAAATCCGTTTGGATGCTGTATAACTTTTGTTCCGAATAATGACCCATCTCCATTAAATTGGCCCTGCATCAAATTTCCCTCACTAGCATTTTGACCAGATAAAATTCCATTATCATATGAAAGAAGTCCTGATGCTAATAATTTTTTATTCTCACTTAATAAAGTTTGGCCCTCACTATAGTTTATGCTTCCATCCTCATTTCTCTTATATTCAAAAGGAGTTAGAGGATCTTCTAATACACCCTTCTTGTTCGCAAGGGCGGGCTGTTTACAGAACCTAGACCACTCCAACCATTTCATATTATCAGCACATGATATCTTCAGGCCCCAAGCGCCTCCGCTAAAGTCTTCTGAAGTTGAGACCACCATCCCGCCAAAAACATGCACCTTCCCAAATGAGGCATCTGATTCTATTCTTATCTTCTTATAAGCATCAAAGCTCAATCCGCCCTTTGTATAAAGCTCTTTTTCTGCCCTTAAAACATTCTCATCAACTTCCAGCCAGCTTGTGTCAATTGAGCTAACAGGAATTGTTTTATTATCTATCTTGCTATAATCTTCTACGGTTCTATTCCCCCTGATATAGAAGTTAACGCCATCTGCCGGATTTATAAATGGCTTTCCAAGATAAAAGGTTCTCATTCTCTCTCTTATATGCCCAAGATTTATTTTTGCCTTCGTGAGACCATCGACTACGCCCCTGAGCATCCCAACATATTTATTTTTATTGGGCTCATATGTAGAGTACATCCCATCTGATAATCTTGAAAAAATTCCTGAAGATCCATTCATAGCTTCTTCAATTGCTATCTCTATATCCTCATCTGAAATAACCATTATTCTATATGGATCTTCAATTGTAATTGATGCAGAGCTTGGAGAGCTGCTTAGATCACAAGTTGTGCTAAATTGTGAAAACATATTTAGCTCAATTGTTCCAGTTCCTGGGCCTGTACCATAATTATCAGTATCAGTAGGATCTACCACCCATGACGTAAGAAGGCTATCTTGAGCAAAAGCGTTCCGCCTTATTAGGTCTAATAGCTCACTATGTGTTTGTTCATACCTTGCAGCAGCAGGAGTTGTTAGAGCGGCGGTAAGTAGATCTCCAAAAAAATTACCGGAACTATTCGCCTCAGCCTCTTCTTCTTTCTGCCTTATAATTGCCTCTAAATCAGAGATAACTTTTGACATTAAGTTTAGACTATATTCTTGGTATTCTGAAAAAAAGTTTTGAAACTTCGTCAAAGATTCATAAAGCCTTATCTGCTCAACTTTCCCTGCAAATAATGCTTTTGTCGCTCTCAAAAGCATCTTTTCAGTAGCGTCCATCCACTGAACTTCGTTAGATTCCTTTAGAGATGAAAACTCTTTTTTTCGAATTAAAATTGTGCCTTCTGGGGCCATACTTACAATGCTTCTGACTTCTGGCTCGAATAGCTTGTTATTGCCCCCGCCAATAGTAAGCTTGTATCCGCCTGAATTTAAAGATTGTTTTTGTCCTTGCGAACTACTGCTAAAGGAGGGTGATCCATCGGTATGAATAAACGCTGGATTATCTCCGGATATAACGCCCCGCATTGCCTCATTTATAACAGATAAAGCAAAATCTTTTAATTTACCACTACTCATTTTAAACCTAACTTAAAATATTTATCCTCTATTCAATGGCTGTTGGCCTGTCTTGGGATCCCTTCCCGTTCTGCCATCAACCGCTATCCCCTTTGCAGAAGAATCTTCTGCACTCGAAAGATTTTGAATGCCCATGCCCTTAAAGCTTAACTCTGTTCTTTCTAAGTTTGAATTATTAATAAGCCCATCAACAAGTCCGTCTTGTCCTGAGAATCCTGCGTTTGGCTCACTTGCTTTTTTTGTTGTACCATCTGCATTTAAAGGATTTTTGTGCCATGGCATAAAGTTTAATCTCTCTCCAGATCTTCTTGTTACCGTAAAGGCAAACTGATATGTAAAATGCCCTGGTTCGGATGCAGTCTCAGTATAAGAAAATGTTGTAAAGAAACCTCTAAATATCTCGCCCTGATAATACATGTCTATAGATGTTGCAAATGAAGCTAAAGACGGAGGCAAAGAAAAGGTATCAAAATTCTCTTCTTCGTATGGCTCTCTAAATGCATCCATAATACTCGACGCGCCGCTGACGACCCTTCCCCCAAGGCCTCCAAGCGCAGCGTCTATTATGCCAAGGCCAGTAACAGAATCACTAAGCTTCCCTCCGCCAGCTACTTTAACTTTATTTCTTAACTCTTCATCTGCACGCTTCTTATCTAGCATGTCTCTAAATCTTATTTGCTCATGCCTATAAATATCTCTTAATACGTTTATTCCCTCTATACCTGCAGAACCTGTAGTTCCATTTGCGGTAATTTTAGTAAGCTCTTCACCCCAGTACTGAACGGTATATCCGCCCTTGGTCATAGTCGGCTTTATAAGTTTCTGTTCATTTATTGCAAAACTTTGAGGATTCAGGTACATAACCTTTACCTCTTTTTTAAAAACCTCCCCATTTTCAAGGTGATCTTCCTTCGAGTAAACTGGAAGAAAAAACATAATTGTGTTACGCTGCTGATGAAAGCTTGAATTTATTTTTCTTGTAGCCATCTTTATCTACCTCCCTTTGCTGCCTTTGCATCTTTTGCAATCTGCAATATGTCTTTTGCATTATCAGAAAATGATATAGTTAGCTTTTGCGGCTTCTCTAAATAGGCAACTAACTTATCGAGCGCGGTTTTTAAGTCTCCGCCCTTTTCGGCCCTACCTTTTCCTGCACCTTTGCCACCCTTCCCAAGAAGTCTATTAACTTCTGCATCGTCTTTTGCATCAGCACCTTTCTTTGCGCTTGCAGCAGCAGTTTTAGAGGAATCTTTATTTATATTATTTACCTCGTCATAAAGCTTTTTAATGCTGCCTCTCGATTTTGCCATAATTGATTCTTTATCTTTTGAATTAATAGCTTCTTCTGCAGCTTTTCCGCCTGTCTCAATAGCTTTTATTACTTTTTCTGCAACACCTTTATCATATATTCCTCTAACTTGCATTTTCATCATAATACTCTGCTCTTCTAATGAAGCAGCAGCTTGTGATATGCCAATCCCCATCTTCTCCTGCAAACTTAGAGTCTTGTCATCTGCCTTTTTTTGTTCTTGGATCTGCTTCTCAAGGCTCTTGGCGGTCTCTGTATCTCCTCTGGCATTTGCCTCATCTAATTTTGATAACATCTCTAATGTTCTTGTAGCGTCTGTTCCAGATATGCCATATTGACTTGAGAGCATTTGTTGCTGCATATAAAATGCATTTTGCAAAGAACTATCTTCTGCCGCTTCTTTGACAGTTACAATGTCACCACCAGTAAACGATGCAATCGTATCCTTCATTCCCCTTACCATTTGCGAGGCAATCTTGGATTGATCTCCTGTTTTTTCAGCCTCTAACATTTCGGCCTGAAGCTGTATAGAGGTATTAAGCATGCCCCCTCCACCAGTCGCACCGCCTATTTCTAAACCGCCCCGCTGAAAGGTTAAGTATGCAAGACCATAATCTTCAGTTAACTTTCCAAGAGCGCTCGACAACGAGCTTGTCAGGCTTAGGGCATTTTCAACTCCAAGCCCCATATCACCAAGCGAATCTGTAAACCCCTCTAGGAGAGGGCGGCCAAATTCTGCCGACATACCAAGTTTTTGAAAATTATTTGCAGTACTCATAAGCGTTCTTGATACTTTATTTATATTTAAGCCAGTATTTTTAGCTGTTTCGCCAAACATTGCGAAAGTCTTAACAGACTCTTGCATTGTTAGCCCCTGACCTTTTACCATGTCATTTAAATTGTCAACATAAGAATGTATGTTGAGAGCCTTATACTGAGCAGTTGCTGCGGCAAGAGCTGTAGTCTCCTCTCCGGCGACACTTACTGATTGAGACATATCCTTTAAATTCAGACTAGTATTAGCTGCCGAGCCCATAAAACTATTCATGGCCCCCATGGTCAAGTTGACTTTTTCTCCGAAATCTGATGAAACAGCGTTTCTCATAGAGCTTGTAAATTTTTCTGCGTTACCTATGGAGTCACCATACATCTTCCCAATATCAAAAATCGACTTAACCTGCCCCCTATGTGCCTTTGTAGTCTTATCTACTGCGCCAGTTACCTTGTTAAACAGGCCAATCACATCTTGCGTAACTTCAAGTGCGGCACCGCCAACTTTGCCAACGACTTCAAGCGTTTTATTAAAGCCTGATCCTATTAGCGGAATCTTATTAATTAGCGAAGTTGGGATAAATTCATCTAAAAGACTGGCACCAGTTTTTGTCAGGTTAATCGTACTATCTATAGACTTATTTAAATCCCCAAATGCACCCGCTCCACTATATGCAGCATCAGCAACCCCACCTATAGCGCCTCCAGCGTGCACCGCGACATTTCCTATTTTTTGCAATATTGATGTTGCTTTTTCCGTAGTTTTATTAAGGCTTTCGAAAGCTTCGTCACCTTTCGCCACAGAATCTGCTGTTCTTTTAATTGTATCTTTTGTTTCCCGTATTTGGATCAACAGGCGTCCACCAGCTGTCTCAGATTGTTGCTGTGCTACAGACAGGTTTTTGTATTGCTGCTCTAAATCCTTAAGCTTTGCGTCAAGACTCATAATACTACTTCTTTATTATATCCGTTAGCCCACCGAAATCCTGAGGAAGCCTCATTCTATCTCCAGAATTTTTGGGGCTATTACTTGTATCATAATTAGTATTTTCGTATTTCTTTTGAATCTGCTCTAATATTTCATCAGATATGATTTCGCCGTCTTCAATGCGCTTATTAAATTCATCCTTAGATATGAATCTATCTTCGCCCGCAGAGTCTCTTGCAAGTCTAATTTTTTCTACTGCCTCCGCGTTCCAGAAAGAAGCAAGATATTCAACCATATTTATTCTTCGGTCATACTCTTTACTTGAATCATGCTGAATCATGCTGGCATACCAGTACCATTGAGCATCATTTATACTAGAAAATCGCTCATCATCTATTGCGCATCCCCATATCTTACATAATTCCCAGCGGAGCCAGCTTTCTGGCTCCTCACTTATTTTTTTACAGTTTCTGCTCCGACCTCATTATTTGAAGCCTCAACCATGCTCTCATATTCCGTATATAATCTGTCAATAAGTGAAAACTGCCACGCCCCAATTATATCTAAGATATCTACGCCCTCGCCTTCGGATAGGTCGCAAAGACTTGTTCCGTTAACAGAAATTATGGATCTAGATAAAACTATTGGCTTTATTTCAGTTAACCTAGGATCTTCTCCTAGCATTAATTCTGCATAAATATCTTTTTGCTGCTTTGTATTTAATGTTTGAAGCTCAAATGTATGTCCCTGTATTTCTACAGTACTCGTGACTCTTCCAAGAAAAATTAAATCCCTCAAAGCTCCGGATGCCTGCTCCGTTTGGGGTTCAATCTTCTCAATTGTTGCCGCATCGTCTTTTGATGATGCGTGACTTACTGACGCTGTTGTTTTTGGCATTTACAAACTCCTAAAATTTAAACAAATCTAACTTTTATATTTTACTTTTTTTATAACTATAAAACAAATGCCGCTAAAACTTAATTAAGCGGCATTGTTATAAGGCTAATGGATACTGCTTTTATTCGTCAAATGCCGCCGAGAATATACCCTGATAATCCATTGCGCCGCGTCTGCCGTTAATACCGGCATCAGCCTGACCCTCAATTGGATCAACATCAATTCCGTTACCAAGGTCTCTCTTCCCGTCATAACCCTGGCCAGCTACTGGCTCAGTATTCTGAGAGGTTGACATGAATTCCGAAGTAACATTTGCTTGCTCTTGAATTACGTAATCACCTGAACTATAAGTTTTTGAAATACTCTTAAACCAACAGTTATGATAGGTCGTAGTTATCCAAGTAGTTGCGTCTCCGCCGCCAGATTTGTCAAATACAACAATATCAAAAGGGATCCTTTGTGCCGCAACATTTCTAAAGCCCCGAGAAAAAGCCTCAGTTACGGAAAGTCCGTCAAATACAATTCTAGTAACAGCAAGCTCTATCGTTGTAGATGCTGATGGTACAATTTCAATCTGACCATCCGTGCCAACTTCACTAATAGCCTTCACGCCTCTGCTTTGATTTTCACCAAAACTTTGGATGGCACCAACTGGATTGCCATTTACCATGATAACAATTTGTGTAGAAAGACCAGTTCTTGTTGTTGAATCGAGAACGCTTCCTGTTTGTGGATATTCTGCCATTTTTTATTTCCTTAAAAGTTTATTGTATCCCTACTTCGATATCAATATAAACATAGTTTATTGGATATGCTGGTACGAATCGTAGAAACACATTCATCTGACGAGGATCAATCTTGTCTCTTTCTACCGTTATATCCTTATAAGAAGAAACCAAACCTTGACTAATCATCCCAGACATTACGCTTTGTGCTCTCAGCCCCATTAGTGGAACTGTATTTTCGTCTTGAACTCTGCCAATAAAACCTCTCATGGCGTCTCTTAGATTCTGCTTGACTCTATCTCTAATGAACATTACAGATATTTCCTCATCCTCTACAAAGCCCGATGCTGAAGTCGTTCTCCCTGCTAATACTTTGCCCCCGCCAGTTACTGGAACAAGCATTGTTGCTCCAACTGATCCAAGCGAATTCTTAACAACGTCTCTCAGCATCTTGTCTCTTAGGATCGAGAATCCTGATAAAGTCTTATGCGTTAGAGGTATAGCTATATTCTGCGTTGCAGATAGCCATCCTGCAGCAGCTGCCGCAGTATAAAAGCCGTGAATCTTTGTATTTGTTCCGTTTACACTTCTTACGATTTCATCCGGCCAGAAAAATACCGCTCTATTGCTAGTGTAATTATCATTGAGCTTGAAATTAACTAGATCTTCAATATTGCCGCTCAGAACCTCTTCAGGGTCGTCTCCCTGAATCCCCTCTATAATCCCAATATCTTCTATTGCTATCTCTTCTTGTCCAATTAGAGCGGCTGGAGTAACCCCCTTCTGCGCACCAATAAGTGCCATGCGCTCTTTTTGGTTGGCTATCGTGCTCATATTTTCACAATGATTTACAGCTGCTCTAAAAATTGAAGATATGGACTGATTTGGAAGTGGAACCAATATTTGAGTATTGTGTGCTTCAAGGATCTCTAGTGCAGAAAACCAATTAGTATCAAAAAAGTCTGCATCATTCTCATCGATATATGATATTCTAATGCCATCACCCTGTGCGATAACTCCGCTTCTTACAAGATCACTATGAAGAAGTAATGCTGCATCAACGTTTGTAGTATCTGCAGGATTTCTTACAAAAAATTGAACATCCTCAAATCCCGCAAGAGCAATCGTATCCGCTACCGCCACCTCTGAATCGCTTATAATCCCGTTTGTAGCTATAGTTAGTACGGGATCTCTTTCCTCGCCAAATAATGCAATTGAAATATCTGAGGCAGAAGTAAGTACACTGCCATCTGCTTCCTCCATGCTTGTTACCACTATCTCGTAGCCAATATGTTCTGCGTCAAAATCTAGCTCAAGAGTTGAAAATGTTGTTAGTCCAGACTCAGTCGCTAAAGATCCATTCTGCCCAGCCCCAATAACGTCAAACCCAGTATTTATAACAGTGTAACCAAATGAAAAATCAGAGCTTGATATAAAGTCAAGCTGCGTAACCTCTGACTCTAATTGAGTATTGTAAAATCCAGTCTTATTTGGAAAAATTTGATTCTCTACGCCATTCCTAACTGAGAATATATTAACACTTGTTCCGCCCGATGGTCGTCCAGACCTTAGTCCGGTAATTGGCCTTGGTATAACTAGCTTTAAGTCATCAACTTCGCAGTTATCTGCGCCGCCTGTGCATCCCGCAAATCCACCATCTCCATTTGAATCAACTTCTTCAATTAAAGTTACAGAAGTTCTTCTTGGAACTGGAGGCCTACACTGCATTGCGAGCACCCCTGGGGCTCCATTTTCAAATGCCAGTTGAGCGCCAAGAGATAATGTATTATCAACAGATGGGCCACCATGCTTTGCCTGAAGCTGTATTGCGCTAGCAAAAAACTCTGGATCGTTTATATCTAATTCTGATATATATTTTGCAATTAATTCATCTCCTGCTTTTAATATTCTTGAATTTATATCAACAAAGAATTTGTCCCCAACTTCAAATGGCGTAATTACGTCCTCACCGGCTGCGGCAATTTCTTTTATTCCAAATAGCAAGACGCCATTCGTCTCAAGCATATGAAACTCTAGCCCATTTTGACCGATTCCTTCAGTAAAATCGCCGTCCTCCATTTCGGAAAAACCTACAGCCTCATCTCCAAGCTTATGAACTCTTAATCTTCTAGATGAAGTTACGGCAGACACTTCAAATAAGCCAGAATCAACATTGCCTGCGCCACATAGCGCAACAACCTTGCCGACAGAGGCGCTAGAAAAAGAGCCCTCTGTAACTGGAGTTCCAGTAAGCGCGCCATGAACAACCGCCTCATCGTCAATTAAAACATTTGACGCTCGGATATCCCAACCCGCCGTTGTCCAACTGCCGCCTTCGTCAGCCTCAAGGCTTAACTCCAAGCTATCAGACGTTAAAGTTATGGTTGTTGCACTTCCATCAAAAGCTAACGAATCAATCTCGTGGCCTACATAGCCGTCTACACAAAGTTCATCACCTGGTAAAACTTGCCCTTGCGCTATTAAATTGCCGTTTATAATAAAAGTATCGGTGGTACCAACCGTCTGGTCTCCAGCACGAAGAGTTGCAACACCCGCGCCCCAATCAGCTCCAGCCGCAACAACCAGCCCGTGGTCAGAAGTAACTTTATTTCCCGAAACAGCGCCAGCTAAGCTTGTATAATATGAGCTTGAGAAAGTTATGGGCCTACCCGAATCGTCATTTATTTGGCCAGATACTGAGCCAACAGCCGTAAATGTAGATCTTCCAGGTATTGGATCTCCGTTGTCGTCCCTTATGACGCTAACGCATTTTATTGTCCATCGCTCTGCTGGTGCGTTCTCATCTGCTATACTGATTATATCACCAAGAGTTCCGCAAGTTCCAGATGGCAAAAATCCAGTTCCAACATTGAGAGTTGAAGCCGAGTACCTTCTACCATCCTGGTCGCCTATGCTTGCTCCCTGAAGCTCGATAACGCCCGTTTCTATATTTATTCTGTAATCAAAGCCTTGGTCGAATCCAGCGGTGTCAATTACAGAATCTTGAGCCCCAAATAAAAGAGAGTTATTTAAATAAAGCTCAGTTCTTCCGCTTATTACGGGAGCCCCAGCAAGCTTAAAAAACCTTCCATCACCGGATCCAGTGGGTGAAACCGATGCCAAGCCATCTTGGCCTCCACCTACAGCAGGAGAGACAACGGTCTCCTCGCGCAGCCCCTCCCCCATAATACAGGCTAGCCGCAAGCCGCCCGACAATGATACGCCCCTTGACGATACTCTATCCCTGGCAAATACGCCAGGCTGAACATATCCTGATATTCCGGGTATATTAGCCATTTAAAATCTCCATACCTTATTGATCAATTCTAGTAAATCATTCATTATTAGTAGTTTAAAATTCATATATATTCTATTTTTTTTATTCTATTTCTGCCATTTCAATTACATCATTATATTTCATTGATACCACATCCGATTTTGAGCTAACCCCCGGGATATGATGCCAGGTAGGTTCAAACCTAAAAACTATTTTTTCAACCAAATTATCTATTGGTATCTCCACTCTCCATTCGGACAGAGTTGAAATTGTAATTGTTTGACCATATACGAAATCATTAGCATATGGCTCGGCAGATTCTCCTCCGATACTTAAACTTTTAATAAACAGACCATTCTCTCTCAATTCGTTCCACAAGGTATATTGAATCGTCATTGATGCTATATCAACTAGCTCTTCAAGCTCGCTATGACTCTCCGAATATATTTGTATATCAAAATTCATCTCCCATCTTCCATTATAAACTCTATGAGTTGGTGTGGATATCATTTGACGGCCCCCAAACTCATCTTCAACTATATCAGTTCTATATTTATAAGTCGCATCTTGATTAAAAGAAAGAGGCTTATAACTGCCTCCGCCGCTCTTAATTATAATTGATGGAAAAAATTTTACTTCATATCGATAAAGGTCACTTATCAATATTTTTGTTGTATTCTCTGAATCTATATCTCCATTCGTTAAGTCTGGAGTTAAAGGAAACCCATATTCATCATCTCTATATGTAAATATAGAATCTGTTCTAAATACTTTCCTTATAGAGTCTATTAGAAGATTTTTCGGCTGGACAAGCGCAACTTGCTGTATAATATTATTATCTGAAAAGTAGCTGGAATAAACACGATGATCTGCATTTGTACCCCCTGGTAATTGCTGATCATGCATCATAATTATTACTCTCTCTTTCTAAATTCAATGGGGATATATTTGACATCCTCAATTTTCGAAGCTTGTTCGCAGAAATATTTTATTTCTGATAAAAATTTATCTAATTTTTCTCTGTCTTCTAAGTCTGAATTATTAATAATAATTGTTTTTTTTATCAAAAGCTCCGCAACGAGGTGGTCACCTCCCGGGCTAGGCCGAGAGCTTGACGCTGCTATCATTTCTATAGAAGAATTATCAGTTATAGTATTTGTATCTTTGTTTAAGTTGATTTTTAAAAAATTTGAAATTGTCTTTGCAGTTCTAACTAAAATATTATTTTTTGCATTACCTTTTAATTTTACAGCAAACATCTTGGCACTACCTCACTTCAAATTCAGTTACATTCTCCGGTATAAGTATTATACGATTTATTGGTTTAAATTTCTTGTGTATATATTCGACCCCAAACTTCCCAGATGGAAGCCTTGCTGACCAATATCCATCATCATTTGTGGCTATTTTTTTTATCATATCATTATCGCCATCATAAACATTAATCTCAACTCCACGTATTGGCTCTTTATTTTTATTCACAATATATCCAAATGTCTTGGTGCTTCCAAGTACAAGCTTTTCAACTTTCTTTTCTTTCTGAGCGCTTGCTATCGGAGGCTTTGCAGATGGCATCCCACTAGCCCTTGAAGTATGCTCTAGATCTTTTAATTTCAGCGCCTTTTCCAATTTTGAATTTAATATTTTTATTTGAGCTTCAATCGATGTAAATCTTTTATCGAAACCATCTAACTTATCTTCAATATTATATATCGAGTCTATTGCTGACTTTGCTTTATTTTTCATATTATCAAACTTCTTTTAAAGATTAATCTGTTGAAACATTATTATCTGAACTTGCAATTATATTTGACATATTAAAAGCATGATTGCCCCAAGGCTGCCAAACTCCAAGCATAAAATCTTCACCACCTGGCTGTACCCCAAAGTAATTATACGTTCCCTGAGATGCCTTATGTACTATTGGCGAAACTCCAGTAAAAATATTTGGACCAATAATAACATTTTTAATAATATTTGTTTGATCGTCCTCAAATGCAACGCCCATAGAACCACATTCTCCACCTGTTTTATTAAAGAAGCAATTTAGGACAAATATATTCCCAAAAGTTAAGTTTTTTCTTCCAGCAAGGTGATCTGCCCCTCTTGTTGCTACTATAGCAAACTCATGTAATCTTTCAAGTTCTAAATTTTGTGGTCCATAAAAGTTTATATTTAAAAATCTAAAACAAGCATTCTCTGAAACAGATCCAGAATTAATCGTTTGTGTTATAAAAAACATCGAATTTGTTAAGCATATCTCTCCATCCGCCTTTGATGATAAAAAGTCTGATGTTTTTATGGAAAAGTTCGAAAAAGTTATCCCACTAACTATCTCTGACGAAGAAGCTCTATCCTTTGAGCCAATGCAGAATAAGCAATTTTTAATACTATTTTCTGTAAAAGAAAAATTTTGATCGTCCTCTCTCAATCTCGCCAGATCCTCTCCTCTCTTTATAATGGCTTGTGGGCCCGCGCCTCTTATCTCCGTATCAAAGTCAACGTATATCGTTTCATCAACAATGTGGGTGCCTTCTTTTATTAGAATGCTCGGCCTCCCCATGCTGGGGAATAATCTTGTAAAAATTCTTGCATAATCTACAGCTTTTTTAATGCTAGTAAAGTGGCCAAACTCTTGATCGTTCGCAACTGTTATATCCGCAACAACCTTGTAGTCGAGGTGATCAATAAAAAGCCTAAGATCAGTTATAACATTATTTGCAACATCTACATGGGCGATATGAGCCACCTCCATATCAGCGAATGGAGAAGGCCCGCCCCTATCCTCTGATGCAACTATGCATCCGCTAGAATCAATTGCTACAAAAAAATTCGAATTTTGATATGTTACAAAATCATTATTACCTATATACTCATATCTTACTCCATTAACAACTGCTATTCCAGCTGAAATTGAAAGTGATATCTTTGGACTATTGGCTGAGTCAAAGCTCTTTACCGAAAGCCCTCTAACTACACCGCATCCTCTTAGCTCATTTCTTGGCCCCTCGATATATCGTTCAATAAAATTTTCACTAATTATTGTATTATCAGTTGTCCCAGTTACCCTCATATCTCTAAGGGATGGAACTCCACCCTCCGACCCCTGCGCCACAAGTTTGCCCAGAACCATGCCCATATTCGTAGAATATAGCCCTCTTGATGCAAGATAGGCATTAGGAGGAACCTCAAGGTGGCCCGTCAACGGAATGGACATAATTGGGCTAATTAACTCGGCGGCACCAAATATTTTTACATCAATATCAACAAATGCCATTTTACTTGCAGAGTAAAGCCTGTAACTTCCATTTTCAACAAGAGAAATCTTATCCCCCTCATCTCCAGCGCCGTCCTTTATGGAGGCGGAAATCCCCATCCCTACTCCGCCATAAAATCTTAACTCTGCATTAGTGGTTGAAATAAAGTTTCTAGAAACCCCAGAAACCGCTGCGTGAAAAGAATCTGACTCAGGCATCTCGCCTATAATCATTCTTTTTTTGAAAAATATATCTGCATCACTAGTTATAAATGTATCGAAAAGAATGCCGCCATTTGACCCAACAACGTCGAATTCCATCGCGCCAACATGTGCAGATAATCTCAAAACATATAATACAGAAGACTCTGCCAAGTCGCCGGCGAACAAGTGTCCTCCAAAATCAATATTTATACTATCTGGAAATACGTCATTAACTCTATGTGGGCCATCATCACTAGAGTCCGAAGACCCAGATATATAGACCAAGTCACCTTCTCTGATCCCTAGTTTTAAAAAGTCTATATCTTCATTTGCAGAAGTTAACTGTGTCGTCCCAAAGTCTAGCGATACATCAAGGCTTGATAGCTTTATTATCTTTCCAAAGCTATTCACTAGGCTTCCATTTATAAGACAAAGATTATCTATTCCGCCCTCAACCTCTTTGTCCAATTCAAAGCCTAAAGCAGCAATCCCGCTATCACTTGGGGGCTCAAGTATCTTAAGTGTTCTATTCTTTACATCACCTGATATATTTGGAATTATATGTGATAGAGCCAGCTCATAGCAGCTCACTCTTCTTAGCTTATAAGCCATAAAGCCAAGCCTATTATCAACTGAAAACTCATTTATTTTATATACAATTGAATCTAAGCTTTGATTCCCATCACCAAAATCTTCGTCAAAAACATCAACATCTATCGGATCTGCTCCATCAATTGATATTGCAAACTTTCTAGAAGTACTTGTGATTTTTCCAGGCTCTATTCCGGAGGTAATTATTGTTGCAGAATTTGGGTGAGCAATCTGAATATCTGGAGTATTTGTCTTCTTATATCTAGGCCTAACACATGAATTTAGGCCATTCTCATTATACGGTCCATATATATTTTTTGTAATTCTAGCTGTAGTACCGCTAGATGCAGACACTCTTGGGCCGCCATAAATTTCAACTGATAATAAATCGCCATTTGCATCAGTCTCTATATCTGAAATAATATAATTTCCAGCATCATCTGCGTCTGCCAGGCCGCTTAATGTTACAATATCAAACTGAGAAACTTCGCTAGCAGGAGTTGTTGGGGATGAAAATATAACCTTTTCATTTGGTACAGAAGATGGACCAGTATAAGTAACTGGGGCATTTTCAACCAATGTTGTCCCAAGGTCAAGGCCCTCAAGTTCATCGATCACTGTTCCGGATCTTATTAGGCCATTAGAATGCAAATTAAGCATTGAGCGCTTTAACGCACGACCTTCGAGAGATACCATTTCATCAATAGCCTCTTGCGCCGAATTTGCGCCAATAAACTCAGAAGTTTTGGCGTTATCGTAATAAATTTGATCAGCACTATGAGAGTTATTATCGAAAGAAATAGCATCTGCAGAAAAATTTATATGAGCATTATAAAGAGACTCAAATGCTTCCTGAACAGTCATTGTCTCCAAGCTCATTGTGGCTGATATTTGCCTTACGACTGCTGCCTCATTTAAGTTTATAGCCTTTGCAAAGTGCCTATTTATCGCATCCGGATGAATGTGTGCAGATAATAGCGCAGATAATTCTTCAAGCATAGCAATAAATGAATCAATTTTGCTAGTCACTATAGATATCTCATCTTGAAGTAAATTAGTTGGAAAGTTTAGCTTTAGCTTTGATTCAGATATTGCAGCATCTTTGGATACGTCATTATCTGATATTGGTCCTGCTAAAATATTGGCTTTATCCAAAGCATCTTTTCTTATCTTTCCGGCCTCATCGATTACTGAGGAGATTCTTGATGCTACAGTACTGCCTGCAGCACCCTGTGGATTTATACCTAAGGTTTTTTCAATTTGGAAGATAGCAGATCTCAAGCTATTGATTACATCTGATCCAATTTCTGTAATATTATCTCTTACTGGCCTAATCTCTACAGATGTATCCAGTTTGTTTGGGTAGCTTGACTTAGGCATTGGCCTTCTCCTCTAGATCTTTTACCTTTTGACTAAGCTCTTGAACCGCACTTATTAATACCGCAATTAATGCAATATTATCAACATCTCTCGGAACAATATTATTGGAAAGCAATTTGCTCATATCTTCAAAGCCAGTTTCTCCGTCAACTGGGTAGTCTGGACCATTTATGGTAAGCAGCGAAGATACATCATGCAATTCTTCCGCTATAAAGCCTATACAAACTTTGCCCCTATTACTTTTCGGAGAAAATGAAACTGGCCTCATTTTGCCGACCTCTTTAAGCCCAAACTCTAGATCCTTTATATCATCTTTTAGCTTTCTCATGGAGGCTTTTTTAGTTACTTTGCCGGCCGCATCGGTTCCGATCTCGAACGCCGGGGCGGCATCGACGAACACGAGAAGCTTCATTTGTCCAACATGGCCATTTGCGTCCAGGGGTGTTTCATTAAAGATGAAGCTAGATGTGCGCGCCGCTGCGCCGACCAGGTTCATCATAAGATGACCGCCAGATGAATTAAAGTTAAGCTCCGCGCGTTCTCCAGTGAGATTAAGCTCCGACGCAATTCCAGTGAAATTGAGCTCCTGGTTAAGCGCGGCGAAATTGATTTTTGATCCGTCTCCATCAAACTCAAGACTACTGTTATCTCCATCAAACTCTATGAATGAATTATCTTCTTTAAATACAATTCGAGATGTTGGCTCATCAAACTCAATCCTGGCATTATCTCGCTGAAATCTTACTGTTGTCGGCTCACCGAAGAACTCCAGCGCAGAGGAGCTGCCGGCGGTGCCTATCCTTATATCCTTTTCTATAAAAACATCTTGCGCATCAAGCGTTATCGATGATTGTGGTCCAGCTATAAGGTCTGGAGCCCCAACGCTGCTAATTGTAAGGTTCCCTGTCGCTGAGTTCGGCGTAATTTTTGCCTCATAAGCCGGCTCTGCTTCAGAGGAAAATCTTATTCCATCTCCAAAAAACTTATCTTTAATCTCAATGTTATCAAGGAAGGTAGTAACATTAGAGAAAGTTGTTAGCCCCCCAAACCCTGTTTCGTTCTGTATCCAATTTTTCGCCGCACCATCAAAAACCGTAAAGCCTGAAGTTGCATAAAATCGCTGTGTAGCTTGAACCCCAAGGGAGTTTACAGTAAGCCCCGTATTACCATCGCCAGACCGCATAAACATTCCGCCGCCATCGGTTTCATACCCCATCTTTCCAACGACTACATCTGCTCCATTCTGAACTGTGGTGAATACTATTCTTGATTCTTCTCCGGCTATATTTGAGTTTTTCATCTCAATAACAGGTGGAGTATCATTTTCTCCACCCTTTATTACAAGCTCATGCTGTGGAAACCCATATTTTATCCCGATATTGTTTCCAATTATTAAATTTTTATTTACCCTATCACCCCATTGTCTATTCTGCTCTCCATCAATTCCATCATTTGGGTTCGACCTGTTTATATTTCCATAAATATTTACATTATTCTTGCCATAATCCCCTACGAGTGGATCAAATATTGTTCCGTCATCAGCATTCCCCACCATATCAAAGGCCCCGCCCGAATGAGTGATTGAACTTTTTAGACCTGTTCCCAAAAATTTATTATCTATAATAGAAATATTCTTAAGAGCACTAGCGTTTATATTTGCAAACATTATCTTGGAAAAAATAAAGTTACAATTTTTTATAAAAACATTCCCTTGACTAACCGCGTTGTTACCAAGGCCTCCCAGAATGAATACTGGCTGACCTACACTCGATTGGTTTGGGTTCGGCCCATTTGGATCATTTCCTTTATTTTCAGAATAATCAAAGAGTAGATCATGCAATTTAGCTCCACAATTAAGCTCATAATCCACGTTATCTATGGTCTTACTTGTATTCATTCCAAATGCAGCTATTTTGCACTGTCTTAGCTTTAAATTTGATATCTCTGCAAAGCCGTCGTCTAGCGCACTGACGACTCTCGACCTTACCGCATCAGAAATCCCATCTCCCAAGATATAAATTACGCCTTCCTGTCTAAGCCCACGAACCCCGGCTGAAGGCGGCGAACCTCTAAGATCTCCAGTATCATCCTCCCAAACTCTTCTGATATCAATAATGGTTGATTCGCCTTCTCCAATTATTTTTACTGGGAAATTAATCACGAGGCCAGCATCAAATGAGCTTAATATGAGGTTATCTTGACCGATAGAAATAAGTTGGCCATTGCCATCGAAAAGCGGAGACTTCATATCAACTTCAACAACATGAGTCCCCGACTTCATGTGTATACTTGGGGTTCCGGCTTTTGTAAAAATTTCAGAAAATCTCTTTGCATATTGTAGCGCGTCAGGCAGATTGGCAAAATGCCCCATACCCGGCTCTGGACTAACCGTTATTGCATTTAATAATTTTAAATCCAAATTATCTATAAAGAGTCTTAAATCAATAAATGATGAACTTATATTATCCCACTCTACTGCAGCAAGAATGCAGTGATTTGAAGTATTCAAAAGACATCCGCAAGTTACTGCATCAGCGGGTGAGAATACAAATTCTCCCAAGCTATTTATCGCAACATAAAACTTGTCGACAATTACTGAATCTATATTCGTGACAATGTCAATCCCGCCAGATATCTCAAACCTTTCCCCCGAGACATAACATACGCCCTCGCTTATAGACAGCTTAAATAATCCATCGCTCAAATCTTGACCATCGGACGCCTGAGAAACATTTAGCTCCGATATTACCCCATTAGACCTTAGGTCTGAAATTGGCTCATGGACTAATTTATAAATTGCATCAGAAGAAATATCCTTAAAACCAGTGGTTCCTCTATCTGTAGCAGAAATAACTCTAGGCATATTAGAGCCGGCACCAGAAACTCGCCCAATTGCACTCTCGTAATGAATTCTTCCAATATAAAGATTTTCTTCCCTATTAACATCTGAAAATAAATTTAACGGAATACTTATGGATCCACTATCTGGAACATTACTGGAGCTATTTATATAGCTATAAAGCGTCGAAAATTTATCTATATGAACTTTTACGGAGAAAAGGCCATCATGAAGCTCTCTGTAAAATCCACTTCCAAGAAACTTTTTAAATTTAAATGGAGCACCAGAGCCAAGTGATATCTCTATTGTTTCAGCGTCTACAATCTCAGCGTTTATAATCTTATTATTATTTGCCACGCCATAAAAATCAACAATTGATATTGCAGAGTTTGCGCCAAAAGAATAATTTGACTCATAAGATAAGCACTTATTTGAAAGCAAATGCCCATCAGATCCAATGAATATATCAAATATTCCAGAAGCAGAATTATTATTTATCTCATCGAAGGTGTGGCTTTCGAATGAAATCGTATTCTCATATACTTCAAATTTAGACACGCTAGATGCGTCAGAAAAACCATTAGGAAGCTGCTCTATATCAACCGTTATCTTTAGGTCAGACAGGGAAGATATTTTATAGGTTTCTACGCTACTATCTTTAAAAACATTAATTAAATTATTTTTTAATACATTGTCATTTAACAGGCTAACTTCGCTTGATTCTATAAATGTAGTTCCATCGGTAGCGAACAGATCAGAGCGCGACATTGACAAAGCAAGACCAACCTTAGTTAGTCCGTTTATATAGAAATAATTTCCAGCCCTAGAATAAACTTCAAGCCCATCCATATAAGATAAGCCTGCAGACGTTATTCCTTCGTCATTACTTTTAACAATCTTTAAAGAATAATCTTTACTAGGGCCACTTGGAATATTATGAACAATAGCGATCTCAACTCCGCCATAAGGCATTTCTGCGCGATATGCCAGAGCTGGATGCCCTCCTGATAATAACTGTATATTAACTTTGTTTACTATTGAGTCTACGCTTTGAGAATCCAAAGTATCATCATAAAGGTCTATTGTTATGGCACCTCCACCATCAATTTCAAGACCTATATATCTATTATCAACGCTTATTTCAAATGGCCTCAATCCATAAGTAAAAATTGCTGTCGATCTTGGATCCGCAATTTGAATTGTCTCTGCTGAAGTATGGTTTATATCTGGCCTAACTCCAATTAGCAAACTCGAAAGTTGGGCTGGCTGATTTCTATTTTTATAAATACTACCTTTTGTAGCCAATGTTGAATCAGAATTTAAATTTCCAAAAAGCGTTAAACCAGACAATAATCCATTATCTAATATCGTCTCATATATTTGGAACTTTACACTTAAATCATCATCGATTATTTCAAATATATCTGATTTCAAAACTTCCATGCTAGATATATCTATTGGCTCGTCAAAATATACGGTAACGAGTCTGGCCGAATTAGATGCGACCGTTCCAGAGAAGCTTATTTTTACCGGACCAACCAAGGGTAGTTGCTCACCAGTCGTTGTCCATCCGATACTATCAACAGATCGCAATAATCCATTGCTATGGAATAAATTCTGATGGTTAGTTATATCACTGCCATCTATATTTAAAATCTCTTCTATTGCATCCTGAGTATTTAATGACCTTACCTTATCTATAACATTAGTGTTGTCAAAATAAATCTGACTTGCACTATGCGACTTGTTTTCAGGCCCCGTATTTTTGCCGTCGTAATTTATATGGGATGAAAAAATCTCTTGGAATACTTCTTGTGCCGTGCCACCTTGTGTTGAGTCAATCCCCAGCTCACCCTCTGCCTTGGCTATCTCATCTACAGTTATTGCCTTTGCTTTGTGCCTATTGATTGCATCTGGGTGAATATGCGAAGAAAGCTTTAGAGACAACTCCTCTACTTGGGATATAATTGACTCCAATTGCTTATCTAAAATTGATATCTCGTCCTGAAGCAAGCTAGTTGGAAAGTTTAATTTTAATTTAGATTCAGAAATAGCAGCAGTATTAGATACATTGTTGTTTGCTATTGGGCCAGACAAAAGATTTGATTGATCTAATGCGTCTTTTAGGATATTCCCATTTCCATCCAATGCTCTATTGAGTCTTTTTGCAACAGTATTTCCGGCAGCGCCCTGCGGATTTATCCCTAGAGTCTTTTCAATCTGAAATATTGCAGACCTCAAGCTATTAATTACATCAGACCCAACCTCTATTATATTATCTCTAACAGCAGGGATCTCTATGGACGAATCTAGCTTATTTGGGAATTTTGATTTTGACATTAAATATTACCCTCAAATTATAATTAAGGAATTAAAATTAGCATGTAATTTCAATTTGAACTAGAGCTATCTATTACTGATCCGGCCAAGATAAATGCTCCAACAGTTATCGCGACACCAAGAGTTAAATAACCCATTTTAGTCCAGGAGTTTATATCGCTCCTATCCTCATACCTTTTCAGCAGTCTATGATTTATTCCAGATAGATCCGAATAATACCTAAGCTGGTCTTCTTTATTCTTATCATTTAAACTAAATAAATCAATTTGCTTGCCTTGAATTTCAACTAATTTTTTTTGCTCAACAAGCTCCTTCTCCATTTGCTCTAGCAGCTTTATTCTTTCCATCAAACTAGTTGCTTCATCTATTGTAAATACATATGAATCAACATTTAGAGTATACCCTTTGGGAAGTTTTTCTCCAGCAAATGCAGATGTAAATGTTAATAAAAATATTAACGAAAATGCTGCAATCTTATTGGCCATCTAACAATACCGAGCCTACCGAGGTCTCTCCCGATACCTTTTCTGGGTTAATCATACCCTCCATCTCATCGGGGTCAATACTTAAGTAAATTTTCCTTGATTTATTTCTAGCCATTTTTTTCAACATGTCATTTAACATGGTATGTATTGTTTCATTTTTTTCTTTTGCAAATTTAGTTAGCTCTAAAATTTTATCGTACATTTAAAATCCTCTATCATCAAAAAACTTATCCAAATTATCTTCTTTTGATAAATCTTCATTTTTTATTTCTTTAATCTTTTCGATTATTTTCTTTTTCTCTTCTTCTAGCGAAAGAATCTCTTCACTATTTTTATCAATATCTTCCTGCTTTAGTTTAACTTTTATTTCTGTTTCAAGCTTATTTAATTGTAACTCTAATATTTCTTTTTCATTCATTTCTTTTTTAATTACAAAATACATGACTATCGCAAAAACTCCAACAATTGTTCCGATAATTAGCTTTATTTTGGTAGAAATATTTGACAAAAACCCCTTAAACCTATCCCATACACGTCCAAGTGGAGTTTTCTCCTGTTCTTTATCTTCTTCACCCATTGTCTATCCTTATCTTGCCAGCATCCTTGCCGTCCTTACTCGTTGAGACGCCTGGCAATATAGATGGAGTATCACCTCCATCTTCGTTATATTTTTTATCCGTCCATCTTCTAGATACGTATGCAGTAAAAGTAGCGCCCAAATAAGCAGTCATGGCGCTAGCCTGCATCGCCTGAAAGTTTATACTAAACGTACCGACAGTAACCTTCCCCACCGTTGAAAGAAGTATGTTTAGAGTCACTACACCAAATGCTATCAATGCAAATGTTAGCATTGCATCTTTTTTGCCATCGGTATTTTTTATCCAAAACATAATCACTCTCCATCAAAGGTGTATTTAAAGGTATACACTATATCTGTTTTATCCAGACGCTTTAAGCTTAGTCGCTGTCGAGTATAATGTCTAAAAAATAGCTTATCTTTAGTTGTGTTTAAAACTTCATAAAAATATTCTATATCATCATTATAATCAAATCTAATTATTAAATCTCTATCTCTTATTGCTGGAGTTGGGATAGTCCAACATTGTGGCTCATAATCTTGCTCAAGATGCTGATGAGGCCCTAATTTTAGATCTTCCTTTGTATCTCCGAACTGAACCATTGTTCTGAGGTCTTCTCGTCTTCTATTTAGATGCTGGCTGTATCCTCCGAGATAACTTGTTCCAAAGCATTTTTTGCACCCCTTTACCTTCGGATGATTCCGTCTCGATGTTGAGCAACTACACTTTTCTCCGTCCCATAATCTGCGCAAAAGAATAACCGGCTCGCCCGTCTGATCGAGAAGAACTTCTTCTCTATTTAGCATTCTATCAAAAAGATTCATCCCTCTCTGGCCGTTAAACTCTCCGCCAAGGTAGCTTCCGCAATCATCTTTCCCAGAAAGTGTATTTTGCGGCAACGCTCGATGATATCCACAAAAATCAAAACCTTGAAAAAACTTTTGATCATTATCTGTATAATCAGTGATTACAAGGCCAGTATTTTTAATCTCTCTTCCGCTTTGAGTGTTACTATCGAAGTGAGGAGTTGCCATTACAATTGCAGTATTTTTATCCTGGCATTCTAGAAACATTCTTACTTTATCTCCAGAAATATGAACATCTGCAGATGTATTATTTAAGCCTCGACCGCCCTGTAATAATATAAATGATGTATCTGTTTTTGATATATACCTAACTACCTCTGAATTATTTATAACTAATATGCCAGAAGATGGAAATCCAACAGTTGAATTAACGGTTATTATATTATCATTCGACTCAACAATTCCAGCCACATCAACTTCGTCGGGAATTACATATACATTTTCTGCTGCCTCAACCATCCCAGTTACATCTAAAGCATTCCTATGAGTCTCAAGAGATCTTGCCGCAAATGACATTGTAACTCCCGTCTCATACCCTCCAATTGTAGTTGCCTGAGCATCTCCGGCAGCCAAATATTTTGGCTGATTATCGAATGTCTCTAGCCTTGAAGTATTTTCGTACAAAAGAACATAGCTATCAGCGCGGTACGATCTGGAGACAGGCTTATGCCACTCTATTGTCATTCTGCTTCCATCTCCATAGCTTATTACGCGATCTATCCCCCCCTTTTTTGATAAAAAGCTGCTCTGTGGAAATACGGAAGATAAAATTGCCTTTCTCAAACTTACCTTGAAATTTAAAAATCCTAATAATTTATTTCCTGATAAATCTTCAACGCTATATGATATCTGATAGCTACCATCTCTTAATGTCTCATCTTTGTCTATTCTGACATAGGCTCCATCATTAACTTTTACTATCTCAGAGCCTATTCCATTATAATCGTCTTCGATAATACCATTTGTAATAACAGGAACTTCATCTAACGTAATATTGATTGAATCAACATTTATATCATCGATCATATCTTCAAAATGCAAAAATATAATTTTTTCAGACTTAATTACATCTAAGTTCGCTGGGGAAGATAACTTGAGAACAGGTTCGCTAGGGATTGTTTTAAATGTATAGTTATAATTAAAAAACTTTCCATCTATATTCTTTACCTGTATTTTTACCTGAACAACCTCGCCTTGCTTGAAGTCATTTTCAATCTCAATAGATATAAGGTAATTTTCATCACTGGGAGTTATAGATGAGTCAGGTCCGTCAAATCCATTTTTAAATTCAAGATTTGCTATTGCCGCATTGCCATTTATTAAAATTTTTAATGAGTTTATGTCTATGCCTGTACCGTCGTCTATTATAGAAAAGTCTATAATAGGCCTTAGTAGTACGAATTTCTCACCTTCGGAGGGAGATTGGCCTGCGATCTGAAGCATAAAATTTTCCTAATTTTATTAAACGCAAATTACATTTAATGTTTAAATTAAGACTTTTTATTAGTAGCTGCGACTCTCTCTAGCAGCTCTTCCCTTATATCTTCTCTCTTACTCTTTGGAGTATCATGATAGGCCAATAGTTCATCTACATATTTCTTAGCATCTTTATCTGAAATATTCTCAGCATGATATTCTACCTGCCTTTGGAATGCCTCGACTTCTGAGTCTTTTTCTAAATAATCATCCTTTGACTTACTACTTTTAGAGCCATTATTTAATATATGCTGAACCGCATGTGTTAGCTCGTGAACAACATACCTCATCATTATTGGGAATGGTTTGTTCATTAACTTGTGATTTAAAATTATGTTTCCGCTAGATGTCTTGGCAGATACATCTAACTCGCCAAAAGAAATCGAAACACATTTTAAAAAATCATCGGGGTCATCCTTTAGCTCGGACGCAATATCTTTTGCAATTGGATCATTTAATATTTCTGATCTTATCTCAGAAAGTTTTTTAAACGCGTCTCGAATCGTATAAGATCTTTCTTTACTCTTCTTGCTCACCTAAATACTCCTCTAATGAATTATTATTTGACTTTATCGCAATCTCTGCGAGATAAGCACTTTGCTCCAATGATGACGCTCTCTCTTCGGCCTTCTTTATTAGGTTTTTTAATCCCAAAATTTCAAACCTTACTTCTTCAAAGGATCTTGGGGCCTCAAAGCCCACATAATCAATCGCACATTTATCTGGACTTCTCATAATGCTCCTATATTATTCTTCTTGCGCGAAGGTGCCTTAACCTTGTAACAACAGGGCTTCCGCTTGCAAGATTTGTATAAGTTCCATACCCAGTTGGATTTGGACGAATAGAATTCTTTATAAATTTAAGTCTTTCTCTATAAGAGGTCATCCAATTTTGGTATTGCGATTGCAAAAAATCACCCAAGGCTGGAGGCTGATAACTTATCCCTCCGTCACTAATCGTAAAGTCACGCCCCTTTTCTATCAAAGCTTGTGATGCCAACGCTACGATTAATGCGCCCTCAACTATTGCATAAGAAAATGTTTTATGAATTATAGTATCGCTAAATCTAAAAGAAGTAAAGAATGGAATCATATTAAATTCAGAAAGAGCTTGGCATAAAAACGTTACCAATATCTCATCGTCAAAAACTGGGCAGTCCTCCATTAGCATTTCGCCATAACCATCAGTCATAAATGCCCCAAACTCATCTCTTTTAGGCTTTTTCCCATCAGATCTAAGTCTTGATTTCAAATACTTATTTAGAATATTTATACCATTAATTTCCTCTTCTGAAAAGTCAAAAGCAACATCATCACCAAGAGTTACCGAGCCAGTAAGGGCAGACGCCTCATCTGCAACTAAAAACTTAAATTCGTTTATAAGAGTTGCCCCAGAAACAACGGAGCTCCAGGTGTCTGTCCATAATCCTTTTGGCGCATTTTCTGATACAGAATAAACATATGAATATAGCCCAAGAGCATCCCTGGTTACCCCAGTTGATGTTGGGCCTGATATTGTATTTCCATTTTCATCAACAATTGTTATCTCAGGAAGGGTTGATGCGTCCACTTCTAACCCATCTGGGCCATAATATTGAATGCTGAGAGTTACGTCTTCTCCTCGTATCGCTTTGCTTCTATTATTCGCCATCTTAAATTCCTACCTGTGCTCAGCGCGTGGTACAGAAATAACTCCAGAGCTATTATTTGATTTTACTGTAAAATTTTCTAAAGATACATAACTATTTTCGTCTATATCTAAAGTTATTATTACTATATAATCTCCAACCTCACGAGGCTTATATTCATACTCATAAGTTCCACTTCCAATATCCGTCGCAATCATATTCGTAGGAAATCCAGAAACTGTTTTCCCAGATGGAGTAACAATCTTATCTATTTTTGGAATCACGTCTGTTATTGGTATTCCACCATCTGTAATCTGGAATGGAATTTTTATTGTCATTCCAATATCGTAACTTCCCATCGCCATTTTTTATTCTCCAATTAATATTATAATTAACTTGCTACGTATCTTACTGATATTACCGTGGTTTCTTCAAAAAATATATTCGCATCCTGCTCACCATAACTCCCTATAAATATAATTTCATTTGGCGAAACTTCATCATAATCCATTCCTCTAGTCATATATAATCCATTTAAAAAAACACTAGTTGATCCCTCTTCATAGTCAACAGAGGTTTTATATGTTATTTTCCCATCAATAACTTGTTTTGATAAATCCTCGGCAACGAAAGTTGCTGTGCCAAGAAATGACCCAACGTTTTCACCTTCATCTGTATTTTCTGGAACCTCTACTGGATCAACAGATATGTTTATAACCTCAGCAACAGCTTCTGCCAGTATTTCGATAGATTTTCCGCCCTTCCTTGCTATAGATAGTGTTGCCATTATTTAAGCCCCTTTAGTGCGTCTAGTAAAATTTTTGTTGCGCTACGAACTGAACGCCCATATTTTTTCTTCTGGTCTTCGCGACAAAACATATCATCGCCTTGCACATAGTTTTCCATAAAATATAAAAACATTTTTTGTTCAAATTTTATTTTTCTTTTTACTTCAAGTTTTTTTTCTACATAAAATTCTGTTTTTTTTGTAGATTTAAACTTTTCCCATAGATCTTCTATGGATTTATCATATTTTAAATCTGCTGCTTTTTTAGCTCTTTCTCTGCAGATTTCCTCTCTGTCTTTCACATAAATAGCCATCTTATTCAGATTGCTGCTTCTTATACATTTCGAGAAGAGCCTCTAGCCCAACTAGAATTTCGTCGACAACTTCTCCTCGAATTTTCATATCTCTATTCTTTTCAAGATTCTCCATCCATGGGGGCGTATTCTCTGATAGAGAACCCTCAATTACCTCTTTCATGCAGTCAAGATAACCTCTTGTATATTCATTTTCTTCATCGACATTTTTTCTAACTTCTTTTATATTCTTAACAAATTCCTCAAAATTAGCATTTATATTTTTAAGGTTCTCCATGGTGCTTCTCCCAATAAAGTGTTACTGCCAATATAAAAATATTAGCAACAAAAAAGAGGGGGGACGAATCCCCCCTCCAAATCAGTTTATTCTATCTAAGTCAACTGTCTTGCTAGATTATAAAATAATCTTAAGACCAAACTACAATATAGTTTTCGACTCCATCCTCTAGGTTGCTGTCGAATCGAATGTATCCATCCTTACTAACCATATAGTCGCCCGCACCAGTTGTCGGAGAGGTACTACCATTAAATGTAGAGCCTGTAAACACATGAGCATCAAGGCCTTGCGCCCCGGTATACGTATCAAGAGGAGCAGTATGTGCGGGAGTTTGCAGAATGCCATTTCGGTAAACACGCAAACGAGCATAATGATACGCCGCCGTGGTCGCGTCCGAATTGGCTGAGTCAATATCCTCAGTAAGTCCAGTAATTTCGTATCTATCCTCATCAGCGCCATCGGGACCTCCGAAAACAAGTGGCTTATGAGATGCAGTTATGGCAAGAGCGCGGTCAGAAGCTTCTGCCGCAATACCAGATTCCCGGTGACCTGCCTCGTCTTCAAGACCTGTTTCCAGCGCCTGCATGCCAGCCTTTATAGTTTGGTTATCAGCGATAGTAGATCCAGTGAAAGTAGCAAGGTGTGCAGAGTCTTTAGCGACACCACTTA
>LWDU01000019.1_pt1 | contig 71716 bp, 72 predicted proteins | sample 727161 | NCBI WGS metagenome assembly LWDU01 (sample SAMN04566230, study PRJNA314399) | hydrothermal vent metagenome | isolation source: deep sea hydrothermal plume seawater | place: Mexico: Gulf of California, Guaymas Basin | collected 2004-07-11 | reverse complement strand
TCATGCACTACGATAGGGATAACGGAAAGTATATTCCGCAAGATGTATCGGCCCTTCTCTAATTGTGTGAAGGCATAGATAGTCAAGAAAACAAGAGAGTGATATGATGCCGACAGATTTCCCGCCACCCGAAATCATTGAAGCCCTTGAGGAACAATTAGAGATGGATTTCGTTCATTATACAGTATCTATTGAGGTCAAGTAGTTTCGTTTGAAGCAAAGAGAGAGATTGTTCCTTCTTTCCAATTGCCTCCGATTGAGTCCTTAATTGCGGAATTAGATGAAAAAGCCCTTGAAGATATGCAAAAAATGTTCAAATCCATTCTTGCAGAAATAGAAAATATGACGGAACAAAGTGCGGATTTATCCTTTAATGGAAATCCCCCAAAATTTGATGGCGAATGGTATTGCCCATAACCCCTCCTGTGGGTGGTAAAACACATTGGATGCGTGATATTCTTACCGAGCAATTGATACGAAAGTATAGATAGTTCCGAATACCATGTATAGTCATAGAGAAGGAACAATGGGTTCCTTAATAAACCAACTTGTGAACTAAAATGGAAAACGAAAACAGATTCAAAAAGACTATAATTACTATATTGACCGCCCTTATGCTCGCTATGTCTGCGGGTGTCGTTAGCGGTGATGGAAGCGACCCACTTGACCCCTCCGATGGTGGGGCAGATTGGGATGGCGATGGCTTAACTAATGCAGAAGAAGCCGATGCCGGAACTAACATGAATAATGCAGACTCCGATGGCGATGGTCTTCCCGATGGTTGGGAAGTGGCTAATGGCCTCAATCCTACTAATGGTGGAGATGGAAATGCCGACCCCGATGGCGATGGTTTAACCAACGCACAAGAATATGCAAAGGGAACAAACCCAAATAATCCCGATACAGATGGTGACGGTAAATCCGATGCTACCGACCAATTCCCTAATGACCCTAATGATGGTGAATACTCCGATTCCGATGGAGATGGAATTCCCGATGCTTACGACCCCGATTATCAAGAATCTCAAGCAGGTTCGGGTGACGGCGGAACCGAAGGCGGTGGCGAATCCGAAGACCAAGGACAAGGCGAAGGAGAGGGTCAAGGACAAGGACAAGGACAAGGACAAGGGCAGGGTCAAGGTCAAGGTCAAGGTCAAGGTCAAGGTCAAGGTCAAGGTCAAGGACAAGGACAAGGACAAGGACAAGGACAAGGGCAAGGTCAGGGTCAAGGTCAGCAAGGCCAACAGGGTCAGCAGGGTCAGCAAGGTCAACAAGGCCAAGCCGGACAGCAAGGCCAAGAGTCAGGGCAAGGTCAACAGTCAGGACAGCAAGGAAATCAAGGTCAGCAAGGACAGCAAGGGCAACAAGGCCAACAGCAGGATAACGGGCAGGGTCAACAGAACCAAGGTGGCGAACAAGGTGGTCAGCAAGGCCAACAACAACAGCAAGACCAAAGCGGCGAAAACCAAAACGGTCAAAATCAGCAACAGCAAGGGCAGACGCAGAACGGCCAACAAGGTCAACAAGGTCAGCAGTCCGACACTCAACAGGGTCAGCAATTGGATAATCAAGACTTGAACGGAAATAACGACAATGATGGCGATGGCATCCCCGATGACATCGACACCGATGACGATAATGACGGCATTCCTGATACCATAGATGATTCACCTAATGACCATGACAATGATGGCATTCCTGATGATTCCGATGATGACGACGATGGCGACGGTATTGATGACCGAGAGGAAGTCAATGACGGCGACCCCAACACCAACATTTACGACCATGATAACGATGGCATCCCCGACCGTTATGATATGGACATCGACAACGATGGCATAGATAATTACGCAGATGTGTATGCAAATGGTAGTGATGCAAGGCGTGACCACGATAATGACGGCTTGAATGATGGTGTAGACAGCGACGACGACAACGACAATATTCTCGATGTTGATGAAGTGGATGGTGCATGGGGTTCCTATCGCTACGACCACGACAATGACGGGTTGTGGGATAAGACCGACACCGACGATGACAACGATGGTCTATCTGATTGGTTTGAAGCCAATGATGGCAACGATTTGACGGGTCAGTTCGACCACGACAATGACGGGCTTCCCGACCATCTCGATGATGACGACGATTCAGACGGCATCCTCGATACATTGGAAAATTGAACGACCATAGCAAGTGGGGGCGGCAGGATTCCCTGCCCCGCCACACGGTCGAATGACCCGATTACTCGGTAGGTTTGGTTTTCTTTTCCCAAGTCGGCCTGTAATTATCTTCGTCAATTTTGTTTCCCGCCCAAGTAGTGAGATTTGAAGGCATAATTGGTATGACTTCCCACCGGAGAGTCCAAGCGTAGGGGTTATGTCCTTCCTTGTCAGTATGACGCCATGCAGGGGTCATAACGATAACGCCTTCGGTTGGTGGCTCACTAATGCTCACATACTTCTTCTTATCATCACCACCCCACCGAGAGGTAGTATGTTCTCCCATGATGTTCTGTTGGATTGTTTTTTTAGCCGATTCATCTATTTCATCATATAGGGCAGTCAATACGGTTTCCGTATAAGTGTTCCACTTCCGGTCACCTGTGATTTCACCCCACCCTTCTCTATCGGCAATTTGCTCAAACGCATCATGAGCCGCTTCCGCCCAACGGGAAAATGATTCTTTCCCCTTCAAATACCCGATTCCTTCTGCATCCCATTCGGCCACCCCTGCGGTCTTGAAGCCATCCGGCCCCTCAAGGAGAAAGTGGATGTCCTTTTCTTCAATGCGCTCGTAGTAGGCATACAAGTAGTGTGAAAGGTCACTATCGGACATTAGGCGTGGGTCAGGGGCATATACATTATCCACCCAATCTAAAAATCCCCAAGCCGTATCTATGGCGTTCAAACCACCGTGTCCGTTAATAATCGGCCCAAAAGCCCAATCAACTGTATTACAGAATAACACCGCACCATCCTCATTACCTAAAGCATCAACACCCATAATGCTTCGGAGTCATAACATCTATTTAATCGTTGGGGTCGAAGTCTTTAAGTAGCGAGCAGAAGCAATTGAAAGCATGGCCCACATCACTTTGAAGCAATTGAAAATGTTGGTAGGTGGGCAGGATGGAGAGCAGGGTAGCCACTACAACATGGGGATTGGCGAGGCATTGGTAGATGAGGATAGGCAAACCGCCTATGGAAAGGATGGTGAAGGGAGGGAGATAACTGATGATGATGGAATAACAGTCGGCATGGTGACAGGATGGTTGGCAGGGGCGCAAGAATACGCCAAAGTAGCAACAGAAGTCCTCACAGGATTCATCGGCCCCCCACAGACAATTATTTATTCTCCCTTAGTAGAGGCGAATGAACATTACTACAATGGAACCCCTGCTATGACTACATTAAAGAATGAACTCGCTGAATCATTTACCGGAACTGATTTGAAGCCACTTTTGATTTTACGATTAGTGATTGACACAGAAGATAAACCTTCGCTCTATGATGATTCTGACCCCGATTCACCTAACGCAGAAACCGTATTAGGGAATAGACCCGCAGACGATACGGATATGCCTACACTCATTTACTACGACCCGCCCTCAAAAACCGCCCTCAAGAACAATACAAGGCTTCCTACAATTACAATAGTGGAGAATGTTTTATTTGACGAACCTATTGACGACTATCTGATTGTATCCAAGATTCTAAAAACACAACAAGACTACGAAGATGTGTTTTCGCTGTCGGGGTGGGGGTCGCAGAAAGCCTATGATACTCAAAGGAGATTGCATCTCCAATCCCTTGTATTCAATGGATTCCTTACAGAAAAGAGTGAGTTCACGAAGGCGGGAGTATCCGAATATCTCCGATGGACAGGAGATGGGGCTAACATTGAGGACATTGATACCGACCACACACAGGACACACCCTCTATGATATGGTTGATTTGGACTGACCCAACATTCGGATACGATGTGACGGAGTATTCTCCCGTTGCCAACTATTGTATGGGGCGGATTGGGCGGTTGATTACGCTACTTAAACACTATGACCCCACAAGTTCCTCCCCTTGTATTCATTGTGGAAGTCAAGAGGGGATTGCCCGTGACGGTAGGTATTGCATTGACTGTGGCAAACACCCATATAGTAATGACCCCCCAATCAGCGCAAAAGAGGATGAGAAGGAACAAGAAGCATTACGCAAATGATTAAGTATGTGGAACCCCAAGAGGACAATATGGAATTATCCTGTGGAGAGAGCATCTACAATCCTGATACGAGCAATCGTGAGGTCATAGATTGTGAAATTAGCCTCACTTCCGAGGCTATTACTGTTCTCAAGGGATTGAGTGAAGGTAAAGAATTGTGGCTTTACATTATGGTGAAGGGTGGGGGTTGCTCCGGCTACATTTATGAATTAGAATTATCTGATGACGAACCAACCCAAGAACATCAAGTGATTACGCAGGATGAAATCAAGGTAGTCGTTCATAATTTGGATTCATCACTTTTGAATGGTCTACAAATTACCTATGAGGATAAATTGATGGGTGGGGGATTCAAAATGGAGAACCCTAATGCAAAGCGTTCTTGTGGGTGCGGGCTTTCCTTTGGATAAGAGAACCCTTAAATACATAGTGCATCTCGGAGAGGGTATGAACTCACTATCTGACCATCGGGAATCCGAACATTTCCAATACGATAAGTCGTGGGAAGAAATTGAGGAAATGCTTGATAAAGCGGAGAAGGTTCAAAATAAGTGGTTGACCAAATACTACGAATACCAAACGGCGAACAATAAGCCGAAAATGAGGGAAGCCGCACGGAATAATAAGGCACTTGAGGGAGTCATTAAGACTTTGCGGTGGGTTCTCGGTGATATGCGTGTGAAGCACCCTCTAAACTAAACCATCAAGTAGTCAAACAGATAACCATGTTCAATGATTGATGATTTAATCATAGCCGAAACCCCTTATTTCAAGTTATACCAAGACGGTAGGACTCAAGAAGTATGGCTTCGACTGAATGGATTATTCTTTGAATTGTATGTTGGAGATATTACTGATGATGATGTGTCGGTCACTATTGCATTGACTGACCTTTCCGAGAATGATTTGAGGGCATTGGCGAAAGGGTTATCCAAAATTGCCGATGACCTTTCATCCATTGAGTGAGCCAAAGCATTAAGTGGCGGAAAGACCATAGGAAAAACATGGGACTCGGCGACGGTGTAGAGTATTGGGAATCACTTGCTCAACAACGCAAGGAGAAACGCCGTGTGGCACAATCTATGGGGATGAATCGGAAGCCGACTCCCGCAGAAAGGGCTGTAATCAAAGAGAGCGTTCCTACTCTCACCCTTGACCAATTAGCCCCACAGGGTCTTGAAACCCCTGATTGGGTCAAACAAATCACGAAGGGCGATAAGAAAAAAATGGTGAATGAAATGAACCGATTGAAGATGAAACAGCGCATCCATGATGACCTGTATGGGGCAACAGGCTTGCACAGTCAATCATTCAAGAAGCCTTAAGTCGTCGCCTATCCTTTAAGTAGCAAGGCGACCCATCTTCAATTATGCCTACTCGTCGTCAATTCTACCAATGGGAAGTGCAAGACCTCGGTCAACTACCGCCAAAACGGTTAGCGGATTTGAACCAACGCTACGAGAGTATCTTCACTTCAGGTATCGGCACAGCCACCATCACAAAATCCCTAAGAACCTCCGATGATGAATATATCGTTGTTGAGCATTTCGGTTCCACACCGGGTATTTGGCCGAATAATGGAAATAATTGGGTTCCGGGTGGATATGTTAATTTCAAGATAGGCACGACATACTACTTTGAAAACATGGATGGGCGAGTCGGAATCGGATTATCAGGTGATACTGCCCCCTACCCCGTGTCATTAGGTAAAGGAACAACACCTAACATATCCGCCGCACCTTCAATGAAGAATTGGTTTGCTATTGAAATCCCACCTAAGACCGATTGGGACATCGTGTATTTCCTCGCCAACGCCATTACCGAGCCTGTTGAATTATTGCCGCTTGAAAATGCTACACAAGTCGACATTGTGAACTTTTACTATACGGATACTCAATCGTGAGGGATAGACATGGGTTTGGCTTACAACTTAGATACGACTTTGATTACGACCACTTTATGGACAGACATTATTGATAATGATTACCACAAGGATGGGGTCTTTGCTACGGCAAGGTGGGATGGTATCGACCCCACGCCGGAATCATTCGTAGTCACCAAGCAGTATATCGCTGACGAAGTATTGTTTCTTATCGGGTATTATTCAGGAGATTGGGATAGCACAAGCGGCCTGTATAGTTATCGGGGTGTTATGGCGAATGGGCCGATTACTGATGGATTCATAGCCTGTTGTAATATTGCCAATACAAAGGATGCGTCTAAGTGGTTTCTCCTACCAACCCGTTCTTGCATTGAGATTTACGGTTTGTTTGCATCAGACCCCACAGTTCAAACCGGACAGTTTGGATTATCGGTTGCTAAGGCCACAACTTCAATCAAAGGGAAGTATACAGGTGGCACAACACCCGTGGAAGCCATTTACTTAGGCACTTGTGGGACAGTCGGCTTTTCCCTTAACCCCGCCGTGACTGATTCAGGAATACCGACAAATGTTAATCAACTTGCGAATCTCTATTATTGGGTAGTGGTGCGTTCCCCATCATTAGGGGTGACTGATGGAGAATATGGAGTAGACCCATCAGGTAATTATGAAGCGGCTATGACGAATATGTTAGACGATGACCGACTTCCTTCAGGATTCTTGACGCCCGATTCATACAGTTTCGTAGATATTTTCAAAGGGGGTATTTCGCTTTACCCGTATGCACAAATCACACCAAGAGCCGACCTCATAGGAAATGACGACAACGCAGACCCAACAGGTGCGGGCATTACTTTCGTGCCTACCAACGCAGATTTCAAGGGCGGGGGTGACTTAGCCACAACAGGCCAATTTCCATATCGAATCGCTGTGAGGGATTTCACTACGCACAATGGATATGACAGTTGGATAGGAACTAATTTCCAAAATATCGCTGATAGTGGCGAGATAGCCGGAAGAAGCACATACCGAGATGGCTATGAGATTGGGTTCTATCCAAAAGCGTGGTATGATATGGAAGCGTTTTTCGACAATCTTAATTCACACGCATCCACGCCGAGCCTCGATGTATTCAATTTTTGGATGTGTGGAGAGAATTGGGAAATTGATACTACAACTGATGCAGTCAGAACCGATGTCACAAACCCCACTTCACCTTCATTTCTCAAATGCTTCATAGGACAAACAGACATAGCGATAGGAGGATTAACCACCTTTGGAGTTGGCACAATGTGGACACGGAGAAATCTATGGATGGCTGATGCTGATGCTGATTCAGGGGGTGTGGTGGAAACATCATCCCCTTATGGGGCGTATTTTCGTTTTATTCAGCCGAGTTCCGATATTATCCTCGATAATAACCCAATCCTTTTGTCGCTTCATACCAAAACAGATATTACGGATACATCAGCCTTAAGAGCGGAACTTTACGAGTTTAGCCCTCAAGATGCCTACCTTAAACCCGCCGGATATGGCAACGATGGGTATTTCAATGCCAACCGAGTCGGCCCCACCCTCCATCCTGTGTATACATGGGGTGGCCCACTTGAAACCGATTCAGGGGTGAATCTTCCTACACGATTCGTTGGGAAGGCGAATCAAATGAGAACATTCACCAAAGCAGAAGAATTGAATGGCCCGTATGTATTCAATTTTCCGGTCTATGGGTTTGGGGCGGAGTTCACCACCGCAGGTATCGCTAACGGCGTAGGCTACGGTTTGACGGGGTATTCCGTGCGGAGTGGTTCTCAAGTCCCCACAGCGATTGAATACGATGGTGGCTACACAAAGGTGACCAATTCCGTCGCCGACCCAACCGACTATCTTCTTGCGGGTTATCAAGTGCAAAAGGTGGATAGTATATCTCTTGGAACGCAAACCGTCTACACACTTCCAATGGTGGAGTGTTTTACTGTCGTTCCCACGGGTTATGAAATAACTGTTCTCGTAGTAGAGGGTGTCGACCTTTGTGCCGCCCACCTTTGTGGTGTAAGTGGTCACATAATCTATGATGGAACTTTATCAGACATGGCGGCGGAAATCAATACTCGTATGGCCGCCCTCGTAGCCGCCCCCTGTAATTTTGCAGTATTAGACGGTATCACCGCATTAGTGTCCGTAGATGGTGGTGGAATGTTATTTGATGGTGGAACTGTCGGTGTGCCGGTGTCTTTAGGAGAATTAAAGTTCACATTTGGTGGGATAAACCCTGCGACCGACACTATCCTACCCTATGATTTGAACATATATTCGTGGTATTCTGATGGTGTTAGTGGTGTTGGAAACGCATACACATATTTTCCAAATAATGCACTTAACAAATTAGAATCATCCTATCCTGCACAGATGGCTCCTAAAGATTATGGAACAGCAATCAGCACTACACAGGTGAAGCCGAGCGGAACGCCTACCACTCGCACCATTACAGGGTCGGATTGGGATAACGACCGTGACCAATTCCTATTTTGCACTTTTGCATCATCAGCCGATGGTGGGGTCGGCGTAGTGTCGGTATCAGCCGATTTCCTAAATCGCCTCGACCAAACCGACAATTTTCCTAAACTTGGTGGGAATGCGTTTCTCATTGGAGATTACACTACACGGATGAAAACCCCTGCATTAGATGGGTTCGTCTACTTTGGTCAAAATACTGACCCGACCACCACCGATGGATTTTTGCAGATAGCACAACCATTGGCCCTCTATCAAATTACGGGGTCAACCGGGCGCACGGCAAGAGTGTTTGTGGATTACATATTGTTTGATGGTGTGGAAGGGGCAATCGCTGTCAAACTCAAGGAAATGGGTGTGAGAGTCACCATCGAGAATGTTGAATGGTATAAGACGAAACTTCTACAAGGGGGCGACTTGAAAATCACGCAGGAAGAAATTGAGGCATGGATGGAAAGTCAAGCCAATGAATACAAGGATATGTTGAAAACTAATGAACGACAAGGAAGAAGCCGAAAACGCCGAAAACAAGTGTCGGGTTTCAAACAACCTGTGGAGGACATCCTAACTCCTGACTTCTATGATAAAGAAGTGTATGATTTCGTGCCGGAAGGAGCGGCCCCATCCGACAAACCGCCGGATTCAACGGCTCGCCGGATTGCGGAACATTTCAGCACCAAACCACCCCAACCTAAGCGTAAAAAGGTGGCTGAAATACCGGAGTTCGACCCAACATCAGATTTTGATGAAACCAATGAGGAAGGGGATGAATACGACTCAACTTGACGCAGTTTGCCCAAGTTATTAAGTAGTCATAGTTCCATATTTACACTTGATTAGGCATGGATGACTTTAGGGTTGAATGCAAAATGGCGATTTCGCCACTAATTATGGTGACGAAGGAAGTAATCATCCCATCAGGGGTGCAATTGAAACGAATTGTGATAGGGCCGGCTAAAACGCTCAATCCTTTTGAATACAATATGACCATTAGTGTGCAAGGGCAAATTGCCTATAATGGTATCCTTCCCATGGATGGGATGCGTATTGAAATTGAAGAAGATACGAGTGAACTTGAATCTCGTCATATCCAATTTGTTATTACTCCCGAAGGTTCGCATGATATGGATTCGCTGTCCCATTATCCTTTTGCTGACAGCCCACCGCTCACTATTGGTGTCATAGGTCAATACGATACATTCCCCATCGAATTGAGGAACACCGAAGATTTCGATAGTGGGTGGGCTTCGTCGTGGGTGTGAATCTCAACTCATGTGTCGATGATTATGCAGACCCCCCCAAAGGCATACCAACATGGTGCGTTGATAGTGAATTATCATTTATTGATTTTGTCCAAATGGGTCTTGAAGTCATAGGGCTAATCGTTCTCGGCATATTCGCTTTCAAGTATTTTCGGTGGCGGGATAGGAAAAAGGCACAAAAGGAATGGCAAAAACGGCAGGATGAGGGAAAAGACTATTAAGGAGGGCTACATCGGACAAACACAGGAGAGTGATTGAATGATGGTATGTAAAAAATGCGGTTATCGAGTTAAATTGAAAGGTGATGAGGTATGGTATCGTGTTTGCGTTTGTGACGAGGCGGTGGTTGAATGAGCGAAAGGCCGATGCGTGAATGCACGGTATCGGTGAACCTTTAAGTGGTTCAAAGAACATACTTGGTGTATGGGTTCGTTAATTCTGTTCACCGGCAAGGGTGGCGTAGGTAAATCAACAGTATCGGCAGGAACGGCGGTTCACTTTGCTTCGCAGGGCTACCGCACGATTCTCGTTTCATCAGACCCCGCCCACTCTACTGACGATACATTAGGTGTAGCCATAGGCCACAAGAGTAAGCAATTAGCCCCGAATCTATGGGCTAAGAACATCAACGCCGAGGACAATGCAAAAGACTTCGTGGGTCAACTGAATGAAGGACTGACGGCCGTTTGGTCGAAAATGATTCCCGGCTTTGACCCCGAATTGCTAAGTGATGCGGCCATGTTTCCCGGCATGGATGAGTATTTCGCCCTTGAGGAAATCCTGCATCTCGTTCAATCCCCTGACTACGATGTGGTGGTTTTCGATACTGCCCCCACCGGCCACACATTGAAGGCGTTGAACGCCCCCACAGCGATTAAGGCATTCATCCTGCGTATTCTGCGAATGAGAGCCAAAATTGAAAATCTAAAAGGTATGTGGGTCAAAAAAGGGCCAACATCTCAAGTCATCAAGATGCTTGAGGAAGTATGCGAGAAAATTGAGCGATTGGCGGAAGTATTACGATTGCCGGACTTCGTATCAATCAACATAGTATCAATTCCCACCGAAGCGGGGCTTCAAGAAGCACACCGAACCATTCAATATCTGAACCGTATGGATTTGAAGGTGAATAATCTCATCGTCAACAACATCGTTCCCAACTTTGGAGATGCCGTATGGGAAACAGCGAATCAAAACCCTGCCGCAGAATTGACTTGGAAAACCTATGAAATGCAACAGCCATACCTCACTCAATACCGTGAAATCGCTACGGAAAATGACCTGCATTTAGTCGGCGTATCTCAACTTCCCTTTGAGCCGAGAGCGGAAACACTCCCGACCTTCGCCAATTTAATGTGGAAGGATAAGGATAAAGGAATCCAATTTTCACCCAAGAAAACGGTGAGTGAGGAAGTATTGGAGGATGGAACCCGCTATCGAGTCCTCATTCCCTTCGCCAAGTCATCAACTTGGGATAATGCCCGCTACAAATATGCAGACTTCAATTTCGGCAGTTCTTTTGACGGGTGGTATGATGTAGCAGTCAATCCTGACCTACAAAATCAGAAGCCGAAAATCCGTAAGAATGAACATAGCGTGACTTTGACCTACAAGGGTAGTGACGAATGATGGAAACTCTTGAATGGTTATTTTGGGGGGTCGCCGCCGCCCATGCAATCCTTGATGTTTATTTCGTGAAGTGGGTATTGTGGCGCAACGAGAAACTAACAATGTTGCTTGTAGCACACCATCGAGGTCTTGAAGTCAGCGAAGAAGATGATGATTAGCATTAACCTGCAACTTGTGTAGTCTTTAAGTAGCGAAAGCACTACATATACAGTATGTTCGGTATAGATGCGTTCACTTACAACGCTGAATGGCTCAAATCCGCATCTTCAATAGTAGGGGTTGGGGATGTTAATAGCATACCCACAGCCTCAACGGGCGAGTCAAAGGAGGATAAGCCCATCCCATGTTGTCCTGAATGCCCCGAAGGTGCTGATTGTGAAGCGTGTGAACCCGGTAGCGTTCCTTGCGGTCAAAACTCAAAGACGGGCAAAATACAAAAGGAGCATTCGATGTATGACAGGGTATGGCATGAATCTAAAAAGGAGAGGACACCCTACTTTGACCATATTCGACACCTTAAGATTAGGTTGGCGAAACAATTAGGTATTCCTTTTGAGCATCTTCACCGAAAGGATGGTCACGCTCTTGGCTTCGTGGAAGGGGGACTTCCGTATCGTTTGAGGATGAAGGAATCCGACCCCAACATAATTGAACAAATGTGGAGTGGAGTATCCGGTGGCCCACAAACTATCGGAGAAGTCATATTGGAAAAGCAGGTAAAACAGTCGTGGAATGCGGGTGCGGTGGCAACAGCAGTCGCACTCAAGAAACCTAAATCGGCCACAACGGAATGGGTGAAAGTGGACAGTTGGGATATTTCCGCCCATGAAAATGAAGATAAGGAGTCGGCCAATGAAACAAGGAATAATAACTTGGTGGATGATATTAAGGAGGAGTGGAAAACAATTCAAGAAGGCCCACAAGCGGCCGACAAAGGCAAGTCGGTTCTTGATAATGCGGTGGCAACAGTAGTCGCTGTGGTGGACACCATCACAGGGAATGATAAAGAACCACCCGTAGATGATAGTGATTATGTTGAAGGAATGGAATGCGACCCTACGGGGAGGGAAGGACAATGTGGCCCCGGTATGTGGTGTAGTTTTGATGGGGGCGGCACTTGTGTAAAAGAAGGTGATGTTGACCTTGATGATGCAGTAGCAACGGAAATACCCGTAGATGCAGGGGAGGAGGATGATATTAAGGATATAGGATTGGGTGAGCGACAGGTGGCTGATGTAGTCAAGGGTGTATTTGGAAGTCATGGAATGTTATACGAGTGCGATTCTCATTGGGTGTGCTACGAACTCAAACCCAATGGAAACCCTGCTGATTGCGAAGGCACACACTACCTATTCAAAATCAATCTATCAGGGCAGGAACTTTGGATTGTAAAGGATGATGGAGAGGAAGGACAAATGACGAATAATTCTTCCTACGCTTGGCAAGACGCAGGAGCAACCACAGAAGAATTGATAGAGAAGTTGAGTAGTCTAAAAACCTCTTGGGAATCAGCCCTTCCGACCTGTGATTTGGATGAAGAACCTTCACCGAATGGTGAAGAATCCATCCCTGACGCCGAGGGAGATACCCTACTTGATATTATCACCGAGCCACTCGCCGATTTAGCGGTCAATGTCGGCTTGATACCTGACCCTGCCATAGTAGTGACTGATGCTCTCATCGTTGACCAATCACAAACTGCGGTGGCAACAAGTCTTGATACACCAACCACTACTGACGAGGACACCACCACCCCCGCAGACGAACTTGGTGAAACCCCCCTATCCGATGACCCTGAAGTGGAAACCCCTGCGGAAACTGACCCCGAATCAGACGAACCCACAGAAGATGGGGAAGAATCCCCGACACCCACTACAACCACGACCACAACCACGACCACCACCACAGCGAAAGAAGAACCCAAAGTCGAAGCCGACAACACCGGAGCAATACTCATCGGAGCCATTTTAGCACTCGGCGGGGGCTATTATGCTTGGTCGAAGAATATAGGCAACATTCGTGAGCGTCTAAGTAAATAACACCCGCAGGGTCTTGAAGTCGCTTTCATCACAGGGGTAAGAGTTAAATAGGGGCTACCTCTCCGACAATGAATATGGTATCCTACAAACAATACGCAATTAAGGCAAGTATCGGTCGAGAATCTCTTGCTATCAGGGAAATAGAAGGCCGTCTATCGAATACCGGCTCGATGCAAAGCATTAGAAATGAAATAGGGAAAATCAGTTGGAATCCCGACCGTATGAGCGGCCATTTCTATATTGAAGCCACCAATGAACACTTCGTTAAGAAGGTGTGCGGATTGTTGAAAGAACGCCATATTCCCCGATTGAAGCACCTAAGCCGAGTTATTGGGGAATCTTCACAGGAGAGCGTGGAGAAAGCCATGAAGCCTAAAAATCCACTTGACGGGATTGAAATAGGGTTGCTTGTAATAATCCAAGAAGGTAGTTTCAAAGGTGAGCGGGCAAGAATAGTCAGCATCAACGAAAGCAAACAAACCGTATCTATCGAATTGTTCGACCTCCCGGTTCCGATGGCCGTTCATAATTTCCGACCTCAAGACATGACATCCCCCACAGATTCAAAATATTCCACCTACCAAGAGTGGCTTGACGATATTAAGGATGAAGAATGATTAAGTAGTTGATGGCCGAATTATTATTCATGGTTGCCGATGAAGTCTGCGGATTGACTTTCGATTGGGATGATGTCGGGATTGATGATGATAGAGTAATGACCGCCCTTGACGCATTAGTGAGCGAGCATGGCGGCAACACCGTTTGGTGGCGTGTATCGTCATCAGGCGAGGGGCTTCATGTAATGATTGCCGAAGCAGTATTACTACCGAGTATGGAAGTAATGCTACACCCAATCAAAATGGATTGGGATAACCAATGCGAGGCTCGCAAGCGATTTGGACAACCACCTTATGAATTAGAATGTAGGGGTCGCTTCATTTCTGATAGTGTGCGCCATAAAGCGGGCATGAGAACCTCTCGTATTTTCGGAGTAAAAGACGGCCGAAAATCCGGCGAGTGGAACAAATGGGGAGAGTAGCGTGGATGAGAATATTCGTGCATTTCTCCGAGTGTTGGTGACCCATAATTTGAATATCGGTGGGCGGTATTTCGTTGAAGGTATAGAATGTTCTGAAGTGGAACTTATCATAGAGAATATCATGGAAGGAAGGCAAGTGTGGGTAATCCTTTAAGTAGAATATAGTATCTATGAGTATTATGGCCGAAGAAGAAGTCAGATATTGGGATAGAGTAGGAATGTATGTGACCCGTGAAACGGCACAAGAGTTCGTGACCCGTAGCACACAATCAGGAAGGGTTCTTGATGAAGATATAGAAGAGTTCGTGAGTGTGGGTGTGTCCGATGCCTACCAATTACAGAAGGAAGTGGATACGCTGTTCAGCGAGCCATTTTCAGAAGGTGTGTTGAGCGAATCCAACAGGGCGATTATCTCTTTGATGGATTTTGAAAGTAAGCGGAAAGAATACATCAAAGGGAAGAAATCAGCAGGGCTAACTCTTAGTGAAGCCAAAGCGGAATACAAAGTAGAATTGTCTGCACTTGTTTTTGACTCACTTCCTGAAGACCGTCAAGAAATAGTCCTTGAATATCGAGAACGACTTGAGCGAGAGGAAGCGGAACGAGAGAGTGCGAAAGATTCTGAACATGATGAAGAAGAATGAGGGGGTTGAAGGCATGGCCGATGACCCCGATGAACCGCAAGTTGAGGAAGTGAAGAAGCGGCAACGGCCGCTTCCACTAACCGAAGCATTGGTTTTGGATATTGTGGAATATCTATTGAAGAATCACGGCTATGGATTCTCCACTCAAATATCAAGCAGGATGGTTGAGGACAAACCACGCCGTTATACCTCCCGTGAAGTAGTGGGGATTCTTAGGAATCGCCCCATGTTTTGCCACGCACAAACAAGAGATAGGAAGGGTGGTAAGAAATGGCGACTCGATATGTTGGCGTTGGAACGCTACCTCAAACAGCGAGGATTTGAAGCACGGGCGGAAAGTCGTGGCCTGTTTGACTTGGTTCGTGAATTGAAACTCCAACAAATCAAAAAAACGATTGAAGTGCTTGAGAATATGAATAGTGAAAATCTCGATGAAGTCTACGAGCAACTCGCTACATTGTGGTCGTAAAATCGGATATTCGTTCCGGTTCAAACCGGATATAACCGAATCTACTGCGAATCCTTTAAGTATCAGAACGGGTGATTATCAATCATGCCGTTTTTTATTCGTCGTTATCAAAAAGGGGTGAAGCATTCAGGAACCAAAGACATCATGACGAGTGATGACGAAATCCCCATTTCAACATTTGTAGGGATTGCCGAATCCACAGGGGTCGGAAAATACATTCTTGGACAACGAGGGAAGGGAATTAGAGGATTCAAAAAAATCACCGACTGCATTATTGATGCAACAGACGGTGGGGCAACCCGAACCTTCGCCGCAGAAGGAAAGAGTGAAGTAATTTCCATCCGAAAGAATGAGGATTTATCTACAATAAGTGATAAGAACCTGAAAGACTTACTATGCACGATGGGCAATAGCCCACTTGAAGCCGAGCAAGTAGGGCAATATCAAGGCGACCTCTCCCTTATCGTCAAGGAATTAGAGAGTCGTGGAATGTTGGTAGATGGGGAAGGTAAAGCGGCCGACACCCTTGTAGCCGGCGCAGGTTTTAGTCCAATGTTGGCGTTTGGTGCAGGAAGCGTTATTGGGCTTGCTCTCGGTGTTCTCGGAACCATGTCTTTTTACAAGAAGAAAATGGAAAGCCTTGATGTGAAATTAGCCGAAATGGAAGCAAGCATTCGTGAGGCAGAAACCACAATTAACAAACAGGAAAAGCGGATGGATAAACAAGACAAAAAGGCAGAACAGGATAAGAAAAATGCAGAACAAACGGCAACCGCTACGAGTGCCGCCGCTAATCTCGACCTCAATTTCCTATCATCCTTTAATCGGAAGAATGGCCGATATTATGATTGAGGGATATTATGGACATTGATGGCCTCAAATTGGGTTATGATACACTCAAACGCTACAAAACGATGTTAGAGAATGAGCGAGAAATCACCCTCCAACGCCAATTTGAGTCTTTCATGCACAGCATCAACATTACCGATGGTGGCACTATTGAATCTATGCATCCATCATTTCGTGATGCATTAACGATTTTAGACGATTCAGACCTATCGGTTGAAAAACGAATGCTGAAATTGGTCGCTTCCTCATTCATCTATGATGTTCTCCGGTTGAAAACCAACTCAAGAGAAAAAGAATTGCGGAGAATCACTCACGATATTTCCGACTTCATCCGCAAGGCCGCCGCAGAATCAGATGAGATGTTCATTCACAATCTCCTTTCTAACACCCTGCGTCAAGCGGCAGACATTATTCACCCCAAAGAAACCCGACAACAAGGACAACCTATGGCCGAAGCATGGGTCACAGCGATACAGGAGCAAATGAGCGAAATTGTGACGAACCTTTAAGTGCTATGGAATGGAATGGAATAACAATGTCAGACTTTGATGATTTTTTGGTGGAGGAACCGAAAGAGGCTACGCCTTCGCCGAAAGAACCCACACCTAAAAAGCCACCATCCACCCCCAAGAAAGACCAAAAGAGTCTAATGGAATTATTGGCAGGTAGTGATGACCCATCCGCATTGGCGGAAAAGTATGGGCTTGACCAAGACCTCTCGGAAAAGGTGTTAGTGCCGTTGTTGGCCTTCCTTGATAAATACCATATCGCTGAAGGGATTACTTCATCACCGACTATCGAGGGGGCAACCGATGTAATCGGCGTTGTAGGTGACATCGCCCCTGTGGTGCGAAACGCCGCAGAATACTTTTCCGGTAAAAAACATGAGTTATCCGAGGATGACCGAGTATTCTTGGAACGAATCAAGGATAGTCAATCAGACGGGATGGGGATTTTCTTTGATGATGATGAGGAAATGGCGTTAGGCGAGTCCGAGTCCGAGGAAGTGGAACCGGAAGTGTTTGTGGATGATAGCCCGATGGGTCTTGGAACCGACCCCTTTCACGATGGGGTGGATTGGATGAATGTTCTTGGTGGCCCTCCAAAATTAGAAATCCCTGACTTGTATTCAACCTATACTGATGCGTTGGTGACCCCTGATTTATCCATCAAGCCTCTTGATGCTCTCGCAAAAGAGGCCGGTTTGAATCCTGCTGATGTGAAAAAGGCTGATACTCAATATCGTATCAACAAGGGAACTAACCGAGAAGAAGCCGTAGACCCCGCAACTCTTGATTTAGGGTTGGATGAAATTAGGGCTAAAATGCAAAATGAGCAAAAACAACAAGCCCGCACTTCAAAGGCTAATTTCGCACTTCCTTTGGAAGTTCCCGACAATCTTGCAGAATATGACCCTCTATCAGTTCCCGGCTACAAAACACCCGCCATCGGTTCGGGTGGGTTGGCAACCGTTGAGGAAATGATGGCTACCGCCGGCCTTGATGACTTCGATGAAGAAGATGATGAGCCGCTCTTTGAGGAAGGCGACACCGATGCGGAAACCCATGAACCCCCCACCGAGAAAGAAGGTGTAGAGGATGAACCCAATACTGCCTACGGTTTGGTGGATATAGGGGATGGAGTGGATGTCTAAAATTGACTTGGATGCCATCAATCCTGTTTGGGCGAAGTTTTGTTCTGACCAAATGGAAATGTGGTTGGATTGGTTGAGAAATATTCATATTCAATCATACATGGAATTGTCCGAGAAGTTCATGGATTTGAACCCCTACTATGTTCCCATTGAGGATGAAGATACCACCCCCACATTCAGCAAATTGATGGTGAATGAAGCATTCATTGATTCACTTTCAGATGTGGGAGTGAAAGTTTGGGCGGAATCCGATTTTACAGATTTCATTATTGCTCTTTATCCCTATTCACTTCGGTATAGGGAAATCCGACAGGTCGTAAAATTATTTGAGCAAAATCTTGAATGGTTTGAACGAGTGTATCGTTTTCTCCGTGCCAGCCTTATTGCTTACCTGCGAGAGAATGGCCGGAATGTATAATGCGAAGGCTTTAAGTATCGGCGCAAAGAATCATCAGTATTCGCTGTGAGGCTCTACCATGACCCAATATTTAGACCACAATGGAGAAGTATTCCACGAAACCGGAAAAGGTCGGTGGGGCAGTAGTCAGAAAGACACAATGACCTCCCAATGGGAGCAAGTCATGGTGCGAGTCGATGAGGATGATTATGCTGAACTGTTATTTCCAACCGTGAAATCATGGGAGGACTCAACTACTGCCAAGCATTGGGAGAACCAAGCGGAAGCCGTTTTGACGGCAAAAAGAATGAATGAAGGAGATGATGACCGAGAGGATGAGGATAACGAGGATGATAATACCGGCACGGAAGGTGAATCACAGTCAACTACGATGGATGCATTCGACCCACTTCCGAACTCCACACGACACTTGAAGGAGAGCAAGTGGAAAGAGTTATCCAAGAATGGTGGTTGGTATCCATCAAACGGCCCTGTTCGTATTCGCCTCAACCCATATCCATTAGAAATGGTAAGTAATTTGATACCCCAAAAATGGAAAAGAATGAATGAAGGGCGTCGTGAAGCCCCCAACCCCGGTTGGAAAGAATTGCCTACGGTCACGATGGAGTTTATTGAAGGAAAAGTAGCATTGTTTTCATCAAGCGAAAATACAGGGGTTTTACAATTAGTCGGAGATGGTGAAGCGCAAACAGTCAGCGACCTAAAGGTGAGGTGGGCTAAGGATGGAACGGTGTTGGGTATTGAATGCCGACTGAATGGACAATTGCTTAGGGTGGCATCAGACTATGATATTGACGACGACCAAGCCGGCGAACTTGAAAATGTGAAAGATGGAACTATCAGTTCAACAGGCGCAGTCAAGATATTCGACCCTATTGCACAAGAGGATGCAATTGATTTGGAGTCATCATTAGCCTTTGCCTACCCATCCCCCGGTTTGAAAGGGGCGCAATTCCCGCCCAATCTACAAAAAGGGTCTAAACCATTTGCGGATTTCTTCGATAAGGGGGATAAATGGTTTGGATGGATGAAGCCCGACAAAGTGACCATGATGGCTACACTTCAACAATACGAAAATACTGATTACGAAGGTGAATATCTCAAACAGTTGGCATTCTCGGAGAGTGATGCGGATAGCCTCACAAAAAATGAAGCATTATTTGTCACCGTCAAGGTGTTAGACTCCACCAACGGTTTCACGGGTAATTCATTAGTGGAGGCCAATCAAGGGCAAATTGCGCTGATGTTTCCCGGCGACGAATCCGATGTGGAGATGGGTTCTAAGTGGGGTGGTAAATTGTCGATTAAATGGGATAAAAACTCCAAGACGGCTCTTTTGGCTTTCGACGGTGGAGGTTCATTCCATATCCCTTCAAGCACCGAAGGGGAAATAGAGTTCAAGGATAAGACTACATTTGGAGATAATGCCGAGTTCAAAGGAACGGTCTTGAGTATTGAAGTGATGGAATTAACTAATGTGAATAGGAAGTATGCATCCATCAAGGAACAACGGCGAAAGAATAACTTGAATACCGCATTCACTCACTTTCAAACGGCCAAGTGTCCTGTATGCACACTTGAGATGGCGACTCCATGTGAGAGAATTGATTGCCCTATGCCTGTGGAAACCACTACGGTTTCGTTTGCCTATGAGGATGATAATGAGAATATCGTAATTATAGTGCCGAAAGATACTTCTGCCGATGGATTGACTAACCTAATGAAAATCACACTAAAGGAAAAAGGAGATGATGAGTAATGGTTGAGGGCTTAGACGGCAAAAAGCAAATCAAAGGTGGCAAAGGCAAGTTTGATTTATCAGCCTACATAGAGGGAGAAGCATTGGCTATCATCCAAGAAGGGTATGAGGTCACTCACGAAGATTTGAATGCCGATAATTTGATTGTGAGCAACGATGCGGCCAACACCCCAAAGTTTCTCCAATATATGACGGGGCAGACAGTAAAAACAGGCGACCCCGCCGAAGTCAATTTCAAAATGGCCGTGTCCGAAAGCACTTTTGGACAAGGAGAGTATTCAGCAAGCAAAATGGGAGATGCACTAAAGGGTTGGGTGGATGGTGGCGCAACAGATGAAGATACCGCTAATCGCCGTGACGACCATGTAAAAATGTTGAGTAATACAAGGAAGCATATTTCCGCATTGAAGCGGGTTTTCGGTTTCGATGACCCCCGACAATTGGAAGCATTCATGGCCGCATGGTTGATGAAGGATAGCACTTGTCGGCTTTCAGGAATCCCCGGCACAGGTAAAACCACAGTCATTAACACGGCAGGTGTCCTCGTTTGTAATTCATACGGCTACTACAACGGCCAACGATTTTTACACAATCCTCGTCGTGCAAACCGACCGTATTCCATTAATTTGGGGCAGGATTATTTCGTGGAGTATGGTGAGGATGAGGAACGCTACAATATTTGGAATAAATGGCGATTTAGTGTATGGGAGCCAAAGTCCAAGACATCAGGAGCGTATCTCTATGATTTCGATTTCCTTCAAAGAATGGGAAAGAGAGGTCATGCCTTGAATCCGGCGACCTTCGCTGAATACCTGTTCAATGTCAAAACAAAGTCAATAGAAATTGATGAAGTCGTGGTGGGTCTTGAAGTCAAATCAATTCCAATTACTTTGACACTCAAAACGAAAGAAGGCATAATCAAAAAGGGAAAAACCAAAGGGGCGGATGATGGGTTCTCTATCAGCCACGATGTCGATTATGGGGAGATTCTCTACGATAAAACCAACCTGAAGGAAACAGGTGGAATCCTATATTACCATCCAAGTGGAACCAGCACCAAGACCAAGTATGCGCTTGCTACTGATGCGGGTGGTAATGAAGGGTATGGCTTCCGCCGATATTTGATGGATTACTACTACGATGAGAGATTGGATGCAGAAGAAAAGGGGCGACAAATGCTCGCCGCAGAAATGTTGCGAGAAACAGGGATAGCCAAAATTGACTATGATAAGCGAGCAGACGAGGTTCTGTATGGTATGGATATTCGACAGGTGACTAAGGTTGACCCACAAACACAAGTGAAAGTCGCTACTTATGAGTTTGAGCCACTTCCTCGGAAAGTCGTCACCCAACCCATCAAGTTTTTCAACGAAGCCAACCGTTCTCAATCCGGTGTGGAAGATGCAATTCTTGGACTGATTGCGGAAAAGACCGTTGAATATCGTGGTAAAACCTTCACTTCTCCATCCTTTGTCGCATGGATGGACACTAACCCCCATCAGAAGGGAAATGACTTGGCTTTCGTTGACCGTATTGATATGGAATTATTCTTTTCCACGATTTCGCTTGGTGAGCGATACGCTCAACTTTCAGAACGCTACGAAACACAAACCGGAGAAGACCCGACATCACTTTTGGTGAAGAGGATGGGGATAGATGGAATGAGTCGTTTGATACCTTCTCGATTTAATGACTTGGAGAATATATGGAACTTCGTTCAAAATATCCCATTTAGACCGCCAAAGGTTCAGTCGGGTTATGATGGTTTGAGAGATATTGCGGCGATTTCGGTTTTGTTCACACAGCGATATTTCGCACGGGATTTCCAAACGGAGATTTTGGGGAAGGGGAAGTTCCTCCATAACATTTACGAAGCGCAGGATGTCTATGCATCACCCCTTATTGATATTTCAAAGGCAAGCAACCCACAATTATTGGGCAATCCTAACGAACCCTATGCAAAGCGATACGGTGATACGAAGGACAATAGCAAAGCATTTCAGCCACCGGAACTGTTTAAGCGTGTCCTCGGTTTCCGTTTCACTAACTCATTGGTCAAACTCTCCCGTGCTTTCGCATTTTTGAGAGGGAAAGAGTATGTGACCCGTCAAGAAATCCTTGATGCGTTGCCGTATGTGGTCGGACACCGGCTTGGCCCCGCCCGTGCAGGAGAGGATGATGAAGGCAGGTCTACCGGCCTAATTGACAATAAAGCATTCGGAAGCCTTCTGAATGAGCAGGAATTGATACGAGAATTAGTGGTTCGGGGCTATCTATTAGGTCAGATTAAAGACGAAGCACTATTCAAATCAGACTTAGTGCATCCTACGAATAGGCCAACTCAAACGATGATGGATGCTTGGGATGCCTTCTTTGCTCGCTGTTCAGAATCCCTTGCTTCGGCTAAACATTTTGCAGACTTTGAAGTGGAAGTCTTGTTGAAAGTGAAAAATAGAGTCAGGGGAACGAAGGATGAAATAGGGATGGACAAACTCACACCCGTTCATTGGCACTTATGCGAAATGGTAGTGGAAAATGAAAGGAAAGGCAAAACCAATTTCAAAGGAGTCTATACCAAGCGATATGATGAATATTTCAAGCGTATTACCCGCCCCTACAAAGAGGATGATTGGGATTCCATTTATGCGGCTATGTATGATTATTGCCTCTTTGATTTCTTCCTTTTGCGTGGAGAAATCGCCAAAGAACCATTCCTATTCACCGATGACCGCCAACGACTATTGGAACTTGTGGAATCACAAATTGCCTCTATTGGTGGTGTAGCACTTGCATATAGCGCAAATGGTGAGAATGCAAACAGGGTAGCCGTGGCAACGGATGAGCAATTTTCGCATGGAGGAACTACCGAAGGCAACATTCGTGGGACTGTTTCAGAATCCGAGTATAAAATCAGCGTCAGCCCCACCCAATTCCCTATTCGGAATTATGGCGATACATTAGGAGCATACGGGGCAGTTATTAGTGGGCAATTGACGGCATTGAAGGGTCTTAATCCGGCCACAGCAGACTTGAAAGATGATGTCTTGAGTTGGGCGCATCAGGATATGGTGTTGGTGGATACATTGACGAAAGGGATGACCGATGCCACCATCAAGAAAACCATACTTGGAAATGCAATCACCAATTTGAAGGAGTCATTTGCACCATTCGCATCGGATGGGAGAACATTCGGAGATAAAGGAACGGAAATACAATTCAATAAGTTCATGGATGACTTGAAATCAGCACTTGAAGGTTCATTCAAGAAGGGAAAAGATGCAGATAAGAAGTTAGGATTATTGAAGAATGGAATTGAAGGCTGTTTCAAGTTGAAACACACTAAAAAATCCGGTGGTGATAGGGGCTTGAGGGCAAAAGCACCAAAATTGAAGAGGGATGGGGATTTCTTAAGGCTATGGGTATCTCTCCGCACATTAACCTCAACGGGTGACGATATTCAAAAGGTTGCGCTGTGTTTTGGGGTGTCCTCTAATTTCTTGATTGGATGTGGCTATCCCGATGCTGATGATGAAGGTGCCGAGTTCGTTCTTGGGGATTATGCACCCATTACGGATGCCAACATGGTGAGTTATGCCATTATGTCAAGTTCGGACAAATGGAATAAATTAGGTATTGCTGATGCAGGAAATCTCACACGAACAGACCGTATTAGGTATCATCAATTGTTCGATGAGGCCATTCGCAACAGCCGACAAAGTTAAATAGGTTGATGTTGGTGGCAAATACATGGCAGAATATGATGGCATAATTCATACTCCGCCGTGGTTGTTGAAGAAGTGGAATAAATTGAGAGGGATGTATGGAATCCCGGATATTCCATTAAGAATTGGCCGGTCAATGCACGGAGCGCATACTAACCTTAACGATGTGGAAGTAGGCATTGATTTGATGGTGAATACCATTCCTGAAAATTGGCACGGATTCTCCACTACTGACCTTCAAAAACTGTGCGGCATTTCGACCGCTTTCATTTTGGCTCACGAAATAGGCCACAACAATATTCATCCCGGTCGGGGCTACAATACATGGGGTGACATCCTCGCCAACATTGATGTTGAAGAGAGAGCCAAAGCCCGATGGATGAATGTGATTTCAGATATTGTGGTCAATTTCAATATCGTTAATGGAACGAATATCGTTAATGGAACGGATGATGAACGGGAGGCATTAGCCGACGAAATGCGTATTGGACTCCAAACAGAACACTTCCTTCGGCATTGTAGTAATCTTGATGGTCATAAGAAGTTGCTTACGGCCGGAAAGGTTAAGAACAACCTCTATGATGGCCCATCCGGTGTGGGGTCATATCCGGCTCACGAAGTCGGGAAACCCAATACACCTTCAAAGGATACTCCCCTTTGGGTCACCTATCAGGGTCACGGGAGGGGCGAGCAAGTATATCCATCAATTGCCTATTCTGTCAAGAACAAACTTAACATATCATATCGAAAGGTGTCCTGTGTATTGAGTGCGGGAACGCTACGAAAGGGAACAACCTACGAAGTGGAAAATGTCAAATCCTACGATGGGCGCACAAGCCACAATGTTATGGCATGGGAACCAATCAACCAATACAAAATCCGTGGGGCATGGCATTCGGCTCGCTACTTAGTTCCACTATGTCCTGATTGTGGTGAACCCGCAGGAAGTATTTGGGATAATTGGTGGTTATGGAAAACCAACGAACAGTTGGCAAGAGCGAGAGCAAATGGTTCGTGGATGTTTTTGGGAACGCAGTTATTCGTTTTTGAATGGGCGGGAATGTATGCAACCCAACCATCAGGTTTCAATGGTAAAACAGGAAGGGGTGCGGCGACCGACTTCATTACGAGTATATCAGACGACATGGATGCGGCCATGAGGAATAAGTGATAACATGGGCTATCTTGATAATCCATATAACAGTCACGAAGGGCGAGAATTACTGTTGAGTATTTTCAATGATATTTTCTTGGTCGACCCATCCGACCGAAAAGACTTAGAGCATACAAATAAGGAATTAGTGGTTTCTAATTTCGTCACCAATACGCCATTGATTATCGCCAAGATGAAGCGATTTGCTAAGGGCTATTCTCAAATCCCAATTAGTGAGGCGTGGGAATCGGGAGTCTATGTATGCCCCCATTGTCAGCGAAGGGATTTCATGTATGAATGGGAATCCGTGGATATTGGAACTTACAACAGCCAAAATAATTGGCTTTCATCAGTAGAGTTGGGAAGGTGGTCAGGTGGGCTGTCCTATCAAAATGGGCGATTTGGAGTTATGCACCGTGTCCGATGCAACAAGGTCACCACTTGTAATGATTGTCATTTAACCACGCAAGGAAACCGAGATGGATGCAAACTGTGTGGTTCTTCCAATGTAGCAAAGGTAGGATGTCAAAAGGAATCCTATGCTATGCACTTCATATTGGAGAAAACTGCCGGACAATTATTCCCGGTGGGATTACAAGGTTCAGGGGGTTATGCACGGCAAACAAACATAGATGGGTGGGCGGCAATTCAACAAAATAGAAATGTCCCCATCCCTCGTAGTGATGGTGGGGGTAGTGCTATGAAAAGTCCTATATTGGAACAAGGAATGCCGGTTAGTTATGACTTTACATTACCCCAACGACCTACGAATCCTCCTTCCGATATTACCACAGCCTATAATCATATCCCCTCTATTGCGGTGCAATATGGAACGAGAGGCGAAGTAGGGAGAGCCAAGTATTATCCACTTTCACAGATGCGATATGCATTCACACGCATACCACAAAAAATGTGCATAGATGGAAAAATTGAACATTCCACGGGAAAACACGCCCACGCCGGAGTCCGAGTAGCGATTGAGAAACCTGATGGGCGTTGCCGCCTATGTGATGCGGAATATCCACCTTCAATTCAAAGTCATAACTCATACATTTACCCACCCGAAATGTTAAGAATTGAAAGTCCACAGCCCCTTACCAACGAGAACATATTATCTGTATTCAATGGGTTGCCGGTATGGGAAATCCTACTCACTAATATTGCCAGCCGCAAAGACTCATCAAACGCTATGCTGTGCTTGCCTCAAGTCTTTTCACTTCTTCCCATTCCTGATGCCCCCAACATTAGTATGGCCGGACAGGGCATTACTTCATGCCCCAACGATATTGGATTCCAAACAGGGGTCAAAGAAGCCCTGAATGAATCAGATTATGAAGACACAAAACAGGATGCAATAATTCACCTGCAATTAGGCAGGGCGAAACTCGACAATATGAGAGGAACATTGGATGGTGTGAATATTATGGACATTATCGAAGAAGGAAAATCGTCGGGAGATGTGCCTAATTCTTTCGGTAAAAACTCGATATGTGCCGTCTTGGAAAGTGATACAAAAACCATTACCATTACCGATATTAAGAAACTCACGAAACAATGGAAATTGAAGATTCTCAAGTCGAATGTCACCATGTTTGGAGCATTTGGTGAATCAGGGCCAAATTACACTTACGCAATTTGTGAGGGTAAAGGTCGTAAAGCGGCCAAGAATGATGATGGATTGTGGGTGGACAACTCCCCACCATGTAAGTCATTCAGGGATGGGAGCGGAAATACACTACCCACAGCGAGAGAATATCCTCGCTTCAATTTCCGACCGGCTCACGCCATGTCAGGCCATCCTGATGCAACCGTGGGAGATGATTACCTGTGGTTAGAGCCGCAAACCCATGTTGTATCGGACATCTACCGTAAGAGTCCATTTTTGGATAAGGCCATGTCCACCACAGACCAATACCATGGCGTAATCTTGTTAGATTCAGACATGGATTACCAAATGCACATTATTACGACAACCTATGAGTGCGCCACCTGTCGTGGGGCAGTAGACAATATGGGAATCATTAACTATCGGAGAGCAGAAAATCAAGTAGACAAGGATGGGAAGTCAATTGATGAGTTTTACCCACAGGAAGTTATCAACATGGAATCCGACTATGAGAAAGACGGTGGTTTCAATGATGACGGACAACCTATTGCATGGGGGGTATTACCCCGTGGTAAGAAGATTCTCAAAGGCGGAGAATGGGTGGTGATTGAGTAATGTCACAAATTGATGATGCCGCCCAATATAAGAATAACCCGTTCATATTTTTCGGACAGACAGACTTTGATGGAACAGAAGGATTAGACATAGACCTTCCTAATCCACTCCGAGCCATTTATGAACGATTGGTTGAGTTTTGTTTGCTTTCCAAATCACGGGATAAATCCCCCTACTCTATGAAGGGGAAGGCCGCTTGGACACCATTTGACCCAATATCTCAACTTGACCCCGCCTCAATAGTGCCGGGAATCATCGAAGGGATGCCTACCAAACCACGAAAGAGGCGAGAAATTATTGGTGAGCCGGAACCCGGTTTAGCCACTTTCCTAAACATCATTGTAGATTCTTCCGGTTCAATGGATGCAGAATATGGGCATACGCCCGATGGATACCCACTTACCGGATTAGATTTGGCCCGCTTCGCCGCCGCTTTGATGGTAGGACAGGCGCAAATTAACGATGATAGGTTCGCCATCTACGCCTTCGCAACTTCGGCGACAACCGTATGGGATGGCCCCGCAGGTGGCCCCGACGAACCGGAGGTCTATGAGGAATGCGTTGAGTGGTTGCTCGGTCTGTATTCAAGCGGAAGAGAGTTATTTCCCAATTTAGGGGGTGGCACTAATCCACAATTGGGGATGCAGATAGCGGCAACGGAAATGCAGGATTTTATGACGCAGACCGATTTAGGAGTGAAGTCATGCGTGACTGTTGTGATTAGTGATGGTAATTTTTCGGAATCATCAGTATTCAATACTCCTATTGAGGGGTCGGGTGGGTTGGGGTGTGATGAATGGTTCAGACAATACGGCCCCGTATTTTACATTTACATTTCTCAATCAATAGACGACTCGCTTGAAGGAACATTTAGTGGAAATGCCGCATCCTTGCGTAAAGCCCTACAACGCTACTATGGGTTGGAGGATGAATGCGACGGGTGTATTTACAGTTTCGGCATCAACGCTTCAAGTTATCAACAGATTGAGGCAGTAGGTGGAACCTTCTCGGAGATGGTGGCTATGAACGACCCCAACATTGAAACGAACTTGGGGTGTTGCCGTAATGTCACCAAAGATGCTACACCACCACCACCTACAACACCTTAATACTCGCCAAACCATTAAGTAGCAAGGGGGCGGAATAGAAGTCATGGACAGCGCAAAAAGGCGGAAGTCAGTAATTGACTTGGGTTCTAAGATTCAGTTTCCGGCCTATGGCACGGATTCTCTTTCCTCACAAGTCATATTCATAAGTGGAAAGCGTGGTTCGGGTAAGTCATGGACTGCCGGTGTGATGTTAGAAGAAATGAATGAGGCCGACCTACAATTCGTGGTCTTTGATGTATTAGGGGCGCATAAGGGGTTGGAGCAACTATCCAATGTTAGCAAATTGACGCCAACAGACAGTCAGACTATTGATATGCATGGCGTGGTAAGTAAATTGAGCAACGGTAGTGAATCACTCCTTGTGGATTTGAGCCAATGTGGGCTTCCGAAGCAACAACTCATTATTGCCGATTATTGTGAGGCATTGATTGAGGCCAAAATCGGTCAAGAGAAGGGTAAAACCATAATGAGTGTCTTTGAGGAATGTCAAGACATGGTTCCTCAAAATGGGAAGCCCGTGTCAAATAGTGCAGTCACTCGACTATGTAAACTTGGGCGTGGTCTTGGATATGGCGTCACCCTTATATCACAGCGACCGGCTTCGGTTTCCAAAGAGGCGATTTCCCAAGCGGCAATTTATTTGACCCACAATGTTATCAATCATAGGGATTTGAAGGCTCTCGATGAGCAATTATCGTTTGGAACAGACCGTGAGAAAATCAAGCGCATACTTTCAGGAATAGCCGCCGCACAGCAGGGCGAATGCGTAGCCTATGCTCCTGAATACTTCCGAGATACCGGCTATATTCGTATTGGGAAAATCAAGGGAAATAGAAAGGTTGTGCATACGGGGAATAGTATTGATGCTCGTTCAACTTCCGAAACCGGCGTTAATGATATGGGGGGTGAAACCCCAACCGCCTTTGGGTCATCTCTCCATGCGGAAGGACAGAATACCCTTAGTGATGTGGGAACATTGACTGCCGCAAGCACCATGCTTCCTAACTCTCCCGTGGCCGCACCTACTCCTATTTACAACCCCTACGACTTTGATGCCGACACCATCGAACAACCACCGCCCCCTATTCAATGGGTTCCTCCAATCGAGTATTTGGCGGAAGAGGATACGGAAGGTCTTGAAGCCGAAAATGAAATAGATGGATTGTTAAACAACCCTGCGGTTGCATTGGCAGGAACTCTCTTAATTGCCGGTGGAACGGTATTTATCATCAGGTCATTCATTAAGTGAGTGGTAGCACATATACGATAGCATGAGTGGCGACTATGCTAATGGTGATGCTATTATCACCGTTGAGCAAATGAATGAAGCCGCCGCCCAACTCGGTGACCAATTAGATTATCCCATCCCCATTGATACTTCCTGTTTTCATTTGAGGAATGGTGTATTTGAAATCATGTTTGGAATAACCAAAGAAGAGTATTTCATTACCTGTGAATTGAAACCCTACATTTACATTAGACGCACCACCCGTAGCAAGAATCGCCCCCGCTACAAGGTTTTAGACATAGACACCGGGCAGGAACAAAGTATCTTCGCTGATGAAATCTATGGGAAGGTGGATATTGGATTAGACCCCAAAAGTGAAATCCGCCGTTGGGTGATGCTGAATGGTTTGGATAAAACACACTCACCCGATAAGCAGGAAACCACCGATTTTGATTCTTATACCGTGTGCGGGGGTGGAATAGAACATCAATTAACATTCATGCCAAGTAATTATTGGGGGAAGTGGGTAGTGATGGTTCCCAATGCATTACGATTGAGTGATGTGACCTACAAGGTTATTTCGCAGATACCATATATGAACGAGAAATTGACTAAAATATTCAAATCCAAGAAAGGGGCGGGGCTGTTATTAGAGGCGGAAACTGAATCCATCACTTACAAAACAGGGAGTCTTTACAATGAATATGCGCCTAACGGTCACGACACTAAATCCGTTCAGATAGATGGTGGAAAACAACTATTCTATGTGCCGCTCAATGTTCTCAAATACCATGCCATCCCAACGGTAAATAATTTTAATTTGCTTGTTCCGGCTAATTATGCATTGTCCGGTATAACCCTCGATGGCTTTAAGTAGCGGAACGCAGATAGAAATATCATGCAAGCCAATGGCTACACCAATATTGATTTCAATAGTAGCACCAATTCACTATTCATGTCGAATGGAACCACAACTTCCACAAACACCTCGGATATGAGCGTGACGCATAACCCCTTCTTAGGTATGGTTAATCCTCACGATGCTACGAGTGAATCCGCCGCAGAAGTGTATGAACAAGAAGGCGATACGACCGATGATACCACAGGAACCGAAACACCTGTGGATGATGACGAGCCAAACGGCGAGAGTGCAGGGGGTGACCTTCCTGCATCCAACGGTGATGGAACAAACACTAATGAACCATCCAATGAGAATACCACCGGAAATGGTGAATCGGGTGGTTTAGATTTATCCTCATTATTGCCTTCTACTAATTTCACTTTTCTTCATGGATTATTACTTGGAGCAGTCGGTGTCGTTGCTATAACATGGTGGCGAGGGCGCAATACTTAGGCGAGTCTTTAAGTATCGGAAAGGGAGAATAGAGAATATGCGAGTCCGAGATACACGCCGAATGGAGCGCAATCTTCCCCCCTCCCCGAATATGCCGAACTTCCCTATGGCAAATATCGCTGTGGATTCACTCGCCGCCCGGAATGCTATGGGTCAAGGACTCGTTGCCGCAGGGCCACGACCTGCACCACCCGAAATGCCACACCAAAGAGCGATTAACATTCCTGAATCTAAGCGACTTTCGTTGGAAGAAATTGCCGGTGGAAAAGGTGTTGGACAAGGTATAGTGCCTAATTCTCCAATGCCCGCACCTGCGGAAATTAAGATTCCATCATTTAGTGTTCAAGATTGGCAGGATAGAGATGCCAACCTCGCCAACTTTACACTTCGTGGACAGGGTATTACCCCTCAAGCCCAATATAATCGCCCAAGCCATACTCTTGAGATTTATGGCGCAGGAAGGGAAATTGATGTGAGCGGTCTTGATAGACTCCGTTCTGAAGAAATACTCGGCCCTGTTATGAATCACGGAGTCACAGAAGCCTTTGGTGGCGACCCACGATTTGAGGCTAACCGAACAGCCATTCGCCCAAGGAACCCCAATCAATTCATCAATGCACCAAAGGTGAATCTAACCGCTCTTAAGGCTGAATCACGCCATGTTCCGATTATATCTAAGCCGGTTCTTCCTGCACCTACGACTCCACAACGCCCTAATATCGGTCATTTACTTCCCGCACCTAAGAGGGTGACTTTGGAAGCACAGTATGTGGCCCCACCAATTCGCAACGCAGACCTCGGAGGCATATTGGCCTCAACCTCTTCCATTTCAGGCAACATTGGTGTATCACCCGGCCGTGCATTTGGCGCAGAAGCCCACCTCTTCCGTTGAAGTCATTAAATAGCGGAATGAATAATTCCTAAATATGGGTTCGTTCTATACCAAAGAAGTTAATTGTAGGTGTGGGGCTACCCTTCAATGGAGTGACTTAAGAAAGGCGTGGTATTGCATCGAGTGTCCTTTTAATACATTCCCCAAGAGTGCCGAATCATTCAGCGCAGACGAACAAAAAGCGTGTCATAGGTGCGGAAATACTGAAAAAGATGGAAAACTATGGTGGGTTGGTTCAAGAAAAGGGTTCATTTGTGGTAGTTGTTCAAGCGGTGGAAAGAAATATCGTGCAGAATCAGGATGTGCTAATTGTGATAAACAATCTCATTTCACCTATGAGGATTTACCCGTTGGCCCTCGTTCATTTTGTTCTGAAAAATGTTGGGCAGAATATGTGGGGATGCCGACACACCCCGAAGGCTATTACGGCTTCGTGGGAAAGGATTTGTCATTGAGTGCAGAATCCACTAATTCACAAAGTAGCGAGGAACTTCAAAAAATCCAAAAGGAACTTGCATTAGAGCGCACGGAACTTAGCAGACTTTCTTCCGAGTTCTCGGCCAAACGAACCGCCATGTCGGGAATCAGAACAATTTTAGCGATTGGAACATTCATTCTCGTTTTGGCGACCTTCAAACACCAAAAAGACACCAACAGTTAAGTAGGTGATGATGCGTAATCAAAATTGCCCCCCCAAAGGCAGGGAATGATGAGTCCTCGCAGACGAGTCAGGTAGGTTTAGCCTCCCCCGCAGGTTCCCGAAGGTAGTTTCCGGCTTCTGTCGGTTTTCCGCCTCCTACCCCTGCAACCTTATTCCTTCGTTGGCTTTAAGTATCAAAAGCAACGATAATCCAACATGGTTAGCGTATCGCCTGTCGTGGAGTCCCAATGCCGAGCAGGTTTGGCCGCATATTTGGCTGATACACACGGGCGTTATCGAAATCAAATGACGGCACTTGGATTGGTTGGTGGTGCAATAGGTTCTGTTGCGCTGTGGTTTGCTTCTCAAAGGGTCACAGGTCTAACACCAATCATAATTTCCATTCCATTCATTTCAGCCGTTGCCGTTGGTTTCGGTATCGGTGTAGCCAATGCTGACTCCGAGGATTCAGAATTAGAGCAAACATACATGGAAGTCTGCGGCGAGGTCTTGAAACCTGATGAGGAAGAAGAGGATGACGCCGAGGATGATGAAGTAGATGGTGAGTGATATGCCGTTCAAATCACGGGAACAAGAAACCTACCTTCGGATTAACGAACCCGAAATCCACCAACGGTGGGTTGATAATTACGGACATTACAACGAATCAGAATCATACTACGCTGAAGAACCCGACTATCCCCCTCCGGTTGGCTACACAGACATAGAAGGCGATACCATTTTCGTGTATATGCCCAAAGGTTTAGAAGGGCGTAGGGAGTATGTGGCTGACATGATAGATAAGATGTTGAAAGAAATGATAGCCGAAAAGGGAAATAAGGCATCAGAATCATACGACCATGTGGCTACTATGCAGGAATTGGTCGCATGGCTGAAAGAGAATAATTTGGAACCGACCGATATTGAGGGATTCACCCCCGATGGTGAAGTCATTTTGAAACCCCTTATTCAAAGAGCGAAATACAAAGAACAGCAGAAGAAAAAAGACAAGGATAGGGAGGCTAAAATCAAGGCGTGGAAGAAGAAAAACAATTATGATATGAGGAAAAACCTTCCAAGACCTGTTCGCCAAAGGATGCTCAAGGAATTATTCTCCGCCGAGTCCCCATCCGCTCGTAGGTTCTCTATTTCCGAAACATGGCCGGGTCTGTTTGGTGGAGGATATATGGGAGGTAATAGAGTCCGGTGGAAGTATCGTGATGCAAGAGCATCGGTTAGATTTTTCGCTGAAAAGTGGGGTGTGGATTTGAAAGCATTGAGTGAGGATGCTAAGAAGCGGCTTGATGAGTATTGGGGGAATGATGTTCCTTCGGGTGTGGCTCTTTCGTTGCTCATTGAGGATTTCGATTTGGATGCCCCCCATAAATATGAAATGCCCAACGAGGATACATGGAAAGAGGATATTCGGAAAAACATGAAAAGTAAGTATTGGAGATTGAATCCACCCGGCGTTGGGAATAGGCATAAGGGGGCAGAATCAGAATCATTCTCGGCTGACGCAAAAGCGACCCGTGGTGAAGATGAAATAATGGATGACATAATGGAGTGTTATGGTGGTCTGTCGCCGGAGAATATAGCGGCGGATGGTGAGCGGTCTTGGGCGGAACAAGGGGAAATATATGACCGACTTTACGACAAGTTAGACAAACTGTGGGCTGAAATTGGTCGTGAAGTGGGAGAGGCGGAAGCGTATGAGTGGATGATGGACAACTACCAAGCAGACAATTTGATTCTTCCATTCGCTGATGAGAAGCGCATGAAAGATTGGGTATTTGCTAACTTTCCTGCTACCGGAAACCGATTGACAACGAGAAAACTTGGGGTCACCGACCGAGGCACCATGCATAGACTTGAAAGGCGAGATGCAGAAGAGGGGTGCAATACCTACACTTGCAGAACAGAAATAGGTGGGATGCACGAAGGTTCAGATGGACAACGGTTCAAGAAATTGCTAAATATCATGGGTGCAACAAATATCAAGATTAAGGAAGACCCCATTGACGACGATGCACCTGCAACACCCTTCTCAAAATCGGTAATGGGTGTGGTGTATTTCACTTTCGATGTATGTAGCCCCCAACAGTATAATAATTTGGAAACTCTCAAGGCGGGGCTTGGTCAAATGATGGAACATGAGCCGTTTTTGGATTTACACAGGTGTTGGCAGACTCTCGCCGAGGGAACAGAAGCAAACGAGGAATGGTATTCAGCAGAATCCACAGAAAAACCATTACTACCGAGGAAATGTGAAAGGTGTGGCTCTCGGAGTCGATTTCCTTTACGCACTCATAATGTCCAAACACGGCACAGATTAGCAAAAACTACTGCCGGTGATGGAGAAAAGTTAATTTGTGCCAAATGTGAACAGGCAATAACAAAACAGATAATGATAGGTGACCCCGCCTATGAAAAGTTCATACGACATGGAAAATACGGCAAATATCTCAAGATACCGACCCCTCAAAATGAACAGGCCGCCGATTCCAAGAAAATGCCCGCCGCAGAAAAAGCAGTCATCGGTGGTGCAACAACAGGAGCGACTATGGAAGGTCTTGAAGCCTTACTTCTCGCTGAAGAAGGACAAGAGGATTGGAAAGGGATGAAGTTCGACTCAAGGTTCGTTATGAATGGTGGCGTAGATAGTGGAAAGGGAGAATGGCGTGGATGGTCATACGAGGATGGCGACATTACAGTAGGCGTTGATGGCCCAAACGGACACATCTCCACAAACGGTAAGAGGGAATTAACCATAGAAGAAGCAAGGGCATTCCTCAACAGTAAAGGCATTCCTTTTGATAATTCAACCGATTGTTCAAACAGCAGTTGTATTCACGAAGGCGATTGGGATTTGGTCTATTTCAATTATCCGAACCATGAGAAATGCTACAAACACGATTGGTCACAACCCCTAACAAAGCAAAATAAAACAGGGTGCGTGGATATTATTCATCAATGTAATTATCCATATTGTTCTCATTGGGAAATCATAGGCTCAAAAGACCACTCATGGGGTGACGATTACTATGTCCGAGATACACAGTATGAGGATGGTGAGGCGAGAGTGGTTATATCTCAAGACTGTGACCGTTGTGGTGTGAATCGTAGAGGTCATGCGGATTCCGAGGTCATTTGGGATTTTGAAGCCGAAGGTAAAAAGGCTAAAATCGCAGGTGTTGGAAACTTTAGGATTCATACTCCTCCTACACCCGAACCCAAATATGATGAGAAAGGGCGCAAGATAAGGAAGTGTAGGAATTGTCTAATGAGGGGTGGTCGCCGCCATAATGGTCGCAGACGAAAGACGAAAGAATCCGTTAGAAAAGATATTGAAAAGGGATATTACGATGAAGGGGATTGGGTGGAGGTCAAGTATTGGTGTCCCTCATCAAGAATTATGTTTCCAAGAGAAGGTGAAGGAGAAATGACAACCCCTCACGAATGGACAGATTGGGAATATAAAAATATGGCCGCAGAATCCTTTGAAGCACAAGCCCCAAGAGGTCACAAAATGATGACGGCGGCACTCGGCAAGAAGATTCCGCCATTGTATTCTCAAGACGGAAAAGGTGATGAGGCCATTGTCTATGCACACTATTTCAATCCCTATGGGATAGGCGAATGGTGGATTTTGGAATGGGATGGTAAAGACGAAATGTTCGGCTACGCTGATTTGGGTTTCCCCGAACTTGGAGGAATATGGCTGTCGGAACTTGAGAAGGCGAGTATAGGTGGTATGGAATTACCCATTGAACGGGATTTGCATTGGCAGGAGAAAACGCTTGGAGAGGTTAAACAGGCTGTATCAAAATATCGGGCAGAACCGAAGGCTTTAAGTAGCGAATCAGGGAAGTCTACATCCATGTGGCACAAGTCAGATAGTCTAAAACCGTTGCTTGCATTTGTTGGCTTTGGCGTCATAGGTGGGTTGATTGGTTGGGCTACAAGGGAAACGATGGGAATATGGGGTGCAGAAGAAAAGCAAGCCATCAATCCAACCGACCCATTTCAACAAGCCGAGTTCGATAGTTTTCCCCCCATCCCTCACGCATCGGAAGTCGTTGACTCCATGATGGTTAGGGAGCGCACGAATGCAGAACTTGTTGACCGCTATATTCGCACCGCAGGTGTGCCGGGAATTGATGTATTCAATTTTCCAATGTTAATGCGTAGGCAAGGGTGAAGTGAATGAAGGAAGAAACATGGAGCCGATTTCCTACTAATTTGCTGTTGGTTGGAACATTAACCTTCGCCGGTTGGTGGCTTTTCCAAAGCGTCACTATCACAAAAAAGGGAGAAAGTGATTGTGGTTGCGGTTGCGCCAAGTGTGGTAAAGCCGACTCCAAAAAAGCATGGGAATCAGAATATTCCCTTGAGTATATCAATCCTGAACCTGTTGATAATCAAAACGATGTTCACGGTGCAGAAGCGAGTGGCTGTCCGAATTGCACCACGCAACCCGTGAGTAGGGATTCTGTTGCTTATGGAATCGGAACTTCTGAATGCCCGAATGTAGTAGTAGGGTATCCGGTCAATACTCGCTGTCCGGTTTGTTCGGATGGTGGATTAACAGTTGCCCCCATTCGTGGTGTAGCCCCCCGAAATCCTACTGATTCGCAAACAATAGATGGATTATTCCCATCACCCGTTAATTATTTCGATGGCTACAATGATATTTTGCCGGAGTATCGCTTCCCATTCCCTTGGAATCCTGCATACAATCCGGCGGATGCGAGCAGAAACTCCCTTGACCAAACCGCAATAGCGGGGCCACTAAGTAATCGTGTGAATGGGGGCGTTTGATTGTGGTTAGGCAAATGGCCGACAACTATGTATCAAAGGATAGTAATTCAAACCCTAATACACTATCGTTGAATGATGCATCAATGTTGGTTATGGATGGTGGCGTGGCTATGAGTGAGGGAGCATTTAGAGGCAGAACCCCCATGACGACCTACACGCTTGAAGAATTAGGGATGAATCCTGCCGCATCTCCATTTTCACGCAGTAATCCTATGAACGATAATGCAACACCCGCCGCCCCAATTTCCTACGATGCGGGCGTGACGGTGGATACTGCAAGGTTGGCCGCCGACGAACAAGACCGAGAGAACGCTGATGCAAATGTCGTGGTCGCATTTAATCAACAAATAGGAAGTATGTTTCGACAATATGGATTTTTGCTTATTGGTGGGCTTGCTCTCATAGGGCTTGGATGGTTTGTAGGTAAAGAGTCAGGACAAAAGAAAATACTCGGACAATTTGACGAGTGGGCAGATGAAATCGGATATTCAAAAAAGTCCCATGAATAGTCTTTAAGTATCAAGGCTTGAGAATATTATCTTATGAGGGATTTGAGTCCGGGCGACAAAGTGACCTCTATCGCTATTCAATCCACAGGGGTTGGCACGGTGGAAAGAGTATCCCTCGACCATGTTTTCGTGCGGTGGGCTGATAATCGGTGGAGTCAAGAGCGACTACAAGACCTCATATTTATCGGCAACGCAAAGATAGCCCCCTTCGCATTTGCGCCCAATGAGGGGGTCTACACCCCTCCACCTGCTGTCAAATATCCATCCAAAGAACCCATCACAATTACATTTGATGATTCCTACCAAGACCCATTCCATCAAGGGATGATTCCAAGGGCAGTAGTTGATGCGGATTTATCTTCTCCAATCCCCAACAGTCTAACGGAAAACTTGAGGATTTATGAGCGACAAATGAGGAAGGCCATGACTCCGGGTGCATCAATCCCCATGATAACTAAGGGGGTGATATTTTGACCCTATACGCCAATATTTACGATACTCTCCAAAAAGAAGGTGTCGAGTTAGAGAAGAACCGAAAATCCACAGACAATTGGCGAATTATTGAGGAAACGATGATTGGGCCGGTCAAACTGACAGCGAAGATAGCCCCTGAAGCATTCTTAGGATATGAGAAGGGGAAAGGGCAACAGGTTATCGGTGGTTTTGGTGAGGCCGGAATCAACAAGTTCGGCATTGAATTAGAAATCGAGGACACCAACACCGGAGAGTTCGGGTCAGACCGTGCGTTTGAGGGTGTTCCATACGACCGACAAATTGAGTTCATAGAATCAATCAAGCACCGTATCGAGTTGCTCGTCAATCCTCCTAAATCCTACAAGTTGGTTGGGTCATTCCCTACACAGACACCATTAAGTCCCGAAGGTCGGAAATGGATGATTGGTGATGTGGTGAATGTATCACGGCCGACTCACGATAGTGGATTCTTGGCTACCGGAATAGTCACTCGGATTTATCCAACCACGGTGGAAATAACATGGCCTTCTGATTCATCCCATTCCGCAGGATGGTCAACCGAGGAAAAGAAGGTGAACCTGATATTCATACGCAATAACCCTGATTGGAAGGAAACTGTTAATGAATGGTATGGTAAGGAAACATACAATACCGAATCAGCGAAACCCCCATCGTGGACACAATTAGTATCTCCGGTAGCGGGGTATATTGTGCGAGATACGCCAACACCATACAGCCGGGAGGTGCGAGTTCCCATACAGAAAATAGTTGAAGATAATGAGGTCTTAATGCATAGTGGGATTGGAAGTCAGCACCTTCAAGATTATGAGTTGAGCGAATTAGCAGTCACCAATGCAATAATTGGGTATGACCCCTATACAGGGCTTGTCCGAGAGAAGTCTTTAAGTAGCGGGGTGATGAGTAGTGAGTAGTGGTAATGATGAATAAGGTTTTCAATGTAGTTAGCGGCCTCATCATAGGTGTTATTGGATACCACTTTCTCAAGCCCCGGTTATTCGGTTCAGAAACGGGTGTATACATCACTCGCAACATGACTCCTGCTGATTATGAGCAAGCCTACATCGAATCATCAGGCACAACCGCCGACATTGTTCCTGTTTCGCTGTCGAGAGAGTTCGTGGGTTCCTACTTTGGGAAGGAAATTATGGATTTACAAAGCACATCTCAATGCTTGAATGATACACCATTTGCGGGGCCGGTGGTGGATGTCCAACCATATTATCAAAATCCTATGGGTGGTGCAGAAGGTTCATTCTCGGCTGAATATGATGAGTTCCATGCGCCCGTAGGACAAGAACCGGGCGGGATAGTTCCCACAACCATGCAATACACCGACCACCTTCCCGTATCTGCTGACCCATCCACCCCACTTTCAGTATCCCAAGGCAACAAACCGTGTTGTGGATTATTGCCCCCACAGGTCAACCAACCTAATTTCCCGATGATTGGTGATGTCCCCTTCAAGGTTGTAGATTCCGCAGAAGTTGGAGCAAATAGATTTGGTAGCCTAACGAGAGTGAGTTCGGATGATACGGTGAATGGTCGATTCGGTAGACTGACTCTTAACCCATCCGTCAATGAAACCTATGTGTCAAGAGATGGTGCCGCAAAGACTCTTGCCGATTGGAGAGGTAGTCATATTATCCAACGGGTATCGGATACCGAAGTTATCGGACAACCATTTAGCGGTGGAGATTCTCTATTCCTTCGTCGTGTCTAAGCGGAGGGGTAAAGATGACAAAGGCACTATTGATTCAAACCAATAAGTATTGGGGGTGGGAACATCGTTCCGATAACATCAATCAATCAAAGGGATGGTTTGATTTGGCTTGGGTGATTCCAAAATCTCAATATGACAAAATGGATGTCCAATCTCAATCATACCATTACCCTCTTTACTTCCTGTTCAGGGAGGGGGAGAAAGATGATATGCACTTCACCCCAACCGAAATTGAAAAAATCGGTAAGGAATATGATATTTTCTTAGAGAAGGAAGTATCGGGATTTCCCATCGAGGATACATTAACCATTCTCAAGAAGGAGCCTACCACCTATCAATCAATGTTCAAAGAAGCCCCAAGCAAAGTAAAATCCTATCAAGACATAGTGGATTGGTTCGCTGATACCAACAACAAGGCCAAAGAAGGTGATTGGGAAGTCACCAAGATGACAGTTGATATAGATAAAATCATTACCGCTCTTGAAGAAGAAGAAGAACGGGCCAATAAACTTCAAGAAGCGGCTCTTGATGCATCCACCAAAGACAATGCCGCAGAAACCGTTTTAATTGTAGGTAATAAAAAGAACAAAGAAGCGTCTATGGCGCATATCATAGGTATGGAAGATAAAGAAGGTTTCACCCCCAAAGGAATAATTGGTGGGAACGAATCATTGGACAATCCCTCCTATGCTAAGATTGTTGAAGATGGCGCAAAAGCAGGAAGATATGATAACCACGCCGAAAGTGTGGGCTTCGCCGCCGAGAACCTTGAATACAAGTTCGCCATCATTTCCAAATATGACGATTCTATCCTTCCATCAACCGACACCCCCGAAGGTCTTGAAACTATTGGGAAAGTCCATGTGACGCTTGTAGGTGGAAAAGCCCTCAAGCCATTCAAGGCGGCTCTCAAGGAAAATGCAAAGGAAGCCATAGCAGGGTTGCCGGAAGCCCCCACCCCCGTATTTGGTGATATGGGAATTGCTGAAAGAACGATGGGTGATGGGGAAGTTCGGAAAACGGCATTCCTTGAAGTGGATAATCAAGAGGATTTCCACGACTATGTTGATACGGTTTGTGATGCGCTCGGAATTGAGAATCCTGAATCCGACCGATGGTTCCATGTTTCAATAGCCAATAATCATGGTGGTAATCCCTTCAAAAGCGTTGGCGACATCACCGAAGCCGATTTGAGAGGGAGCCACAGCGCAGAATACTTTGCCTTCAACGCAGAAGGTGAAAATATGCCTCTCTATGTCTATGATGCAGAATGCGGGTGCATGAAGCGAGCCGATACTCTCAAGTTCAAGGATTGGGCTAACCAAGAGCAACAATCCCACGGCGACCCCTCATTCGGAGAGTGGGCGGATGAAGAAGGTGATGAACATGGCGACACTTCCTTTGACGATTGGGCAGAACATGAAACCGCATCACACGAAGCCCGCTTTGAGGCTGAATATGAAGATTCTTGCCCGATATGTAGTGGTGAGATTTTTGATTCAATGGAATATGACGCTATGGGATATAATATCGCATACTGCGACAATTGCGACCTTGATATACACACTTGTAAAGGCTCTTGTAAATGTAGTGATAGAGAAGGAAAAAATACAATACCAATAGGGGATGTTTTCTGTGAATGTGGATTTGGACAAGAATATGGCTCAAGAACTCCTTGTGAATCCTGTGAACCCATCTCCGAAAAAATAGAAAGCCATAATACTAAAATGAATGCGGCAGAATCATTCGCCGCCGAAAAAACAGATGCATGGCACAAAACAACATTTGATGAAGTCACAACAGATATGCCGTGGGGAAAAGAAGGATTGTATCGCTATGGGGCATGGGCAGATAGTCCGGCGGGAGAAAGCAAGGTTAAAATCCTCAGTATTACAAAATCGAGGGCGAAATCTCACCTTCACCCATTAAGAGCATCGTCAATTACCGTTGAATTAGAAGATGGAGTAGGGGTCATTAACTTGGCCGACTTCCTAAAAGATTATAAGCCCGAAGGTTGAGAATATGGTGAGGGTCTTAACTCTAATTTATATCCAATATCCTATACAGATACTAAAAACTATAATTTTGAAGCAGAATCATTTTCCGCCAATAATTCATGCAAAGGTGAGCCATACGAACATTCAATGAGTGGAGATTGGGAAAAAGTTAAGCATTTGAAAAATCTGCACGATTGGACAGGTGGCCCACATCGGGAAGATGAGGACACTTTCACCGAAGATTTTTATTATTGCGGAAATTGTGGGCAGTATTATTCTCCCGAAACAGGAATTGTGTCCGATGAAAAATATCAAGATTTAGTGCATGGTGAGGCATGGTGGGCAGAATCATTTAATGCAGAAGAATGTTCAATGTGTGGAGGTAGGATGAAGTCATTTCCTAATGCAGATGTGGGAACATATTGCCCTTCATGTTATGGTGATGTTAAAAATGCAGAAGCATTCAGCGCAGAATCACCATTCTCCGAATCGGTGAAATGGTTGAATAGAAAAACAGGAGAAATCGCCACATCAATTCCATTACTTCAACGGAAGGGTTGGGTGAAATTAGATGCCGAATCAGATGAAGAAGATGATGATGACGAAGGCCCGATAATTAGTTGGGATGACCATTTGGGATGGCAGTATGATGCAGAATCATTCGGTGCGGATACACACGATTACCACGGTGTATGTTCTTCATGTGGTGTAAGCCCAACCGATGATTGCACTAAATGTGGGAACCCCACTTGTATGTCTTGCACTTCTTCAAATGCAAATAATGGTAAAATCCAATTTGGAAAAGAAATTATGGAGTTCCTTTGTCCTTCATGTGTTAAAGGCAGACCGCAAATAGTCTTTGGTGGCGGTGGTAAAGAAGTGAAAGAGGGTGATGAGGGGTATGAGTGGGGAAGCAAATATCATAGAGCAGAAAATAAAGACCCTGAAAAGGAAATTATCACTTGCGAATGGTGCTACAAAACAATTGGAACGGCTGAACAGATGGATGGCGACCATGTGGAATGGAACAACATAAATGGTGAAACTATTTGTGGGAAATGTGATGCCGCAAGAGAAAAAGAAGGCGACCAAGATTTAGACCCTCATTACACCCCATTTTATGCTGAAGGAATGTCCTCGGTTGTTTGTGATGTAGGATTGGGGGCGGCCATAGGAGTAGCCGGTGCGTGGCTAACCGGATGGTGGAAGGTGTGAGTAGGAAATACGCAGGAATCTCCGACCCTAAAATAGAAATCCTTGAGTGGTATGTCAAAAAGGGCGGAAAGGCAGGATTCTTTCACGATTTACCTACCGATGTTCAAATCCGATTACAAATGGGATATGTCCACGAATTGTTGGAGCAAGATGTCAACCGTTGGCTACAAGACCACGGTCACAACCCACACATGGAACCGCCCGATTGGTTAGCGGCTGAAGATGTGGAAGAAGAACCTTGTCCTCATTGTAATGGTGAGGGTTCCTGTGAATGGTGTGATGGCGAAGGTTGTCGCCATTGTGGTTATGTCGAAGGCGATTGTGAATGGTGTGGTGGCACAGGTTTTGAGGCTGAATCCAAACTGCATCCCGGTTTGTATCGCTACAAAGGCAAAATTGGGATGCGGAAGGGTTGGACTGAATGCCAAGAATGCGATGATATTGTAAAGCAGAAGGATGTGAATTGGTATTACATTAAAGGCTATGGACAAGCAACCGTTTGTGATGCTTGTGTTGGAAAATACAATTACAAGAAAGACCGCCTTAGCAAAGGACAACGACATGGTGAATTGGCTATTTTACTCATGCAGAAAGAGGATGAAGAAATGGGTGCGGAATCCTTCAATGCTGAATCAAAATGCACTTGTGGGTCAGGATTACCAATACTCACACATGGAACGGTAGGACACAGCCCGACCACAGAAATTGTTTGTGAAAAATGTGCTTGTGAAAATTGCGCTGATGAAAGAAAATCAATAGTAGTCAAGTTTGATAACGGAACTCAATTAAAAGTTTGTAAGCCATGCTACGATGAAGTCTATGGTATGGATGACATTAAGAGAAGGGAGGCTGAATCTTTCAGCGCAGAAAGGGATATTGACGATGATGTGCGAGTAGTCTTGGAAAAAGAAGTGAAGAAATTATTTCCTAATAGTAAAGCAACGATTCAGAACTTCAAGGCTGTCGGTAAATCAGGCGAAAAGCATTACGGAAAATCAGACAAAGAAGGTAAGAAACAGCATTACGCCGCAGGAGTTAAAATCAAGGGTGAAACCGAAGTCAAGGGCTTGCACACCTACAAACTCAAATGGGATACATACAGGGCGATTGATGTGTATATTGACCGTGTATTGACGGGTAAAGAGGGGCTTGATAAATCTAAAGCCATTGATAAGGCTAAACAGGAGAAACGAAACCTTGAGTTGCGAAAACAAAATGCTACTCACTTGTTAAACGATGTGTTGGTTGAAGTGTATAAGCACTTTGGGATGAGAAGTGGGTATGCTAATAGGGATGGGATAGACAGCATCCGCAAGGCGGCCGCTCGTATATCCTACCTTGAAAGGGGCTTTGGGGATGTAAAATACGGGGTGTGGTATGCACAGTTCGCCACAGGAACAGGTAGTGAAGCAGGTAGTGTCGAAATTGAGAGTGAAAGGGAATATGATGATACCGTAGATTACTTTCCGAGCAGGGAAACCCAAAAACAAATAGATGCACTTCAAAGGGAACTAAGAGTGAAATTAGATAATCCCACAATTGTAATTAACATGGGAGGTGGGGGAGATAAGGCATACAAGTATGGTTTGGATGTGTATGCAGAAGTCGATGACTCTATTGAGTTCTTTGGTTCCGAATCCTTAGAATCATTCAGCGCAGAATATCGCCCAAATTGGAAAGAGGAAAAGAAGCATCATCGTAGTAATCCAACCTACACTTGTTCATTTCAAATTAAGGATGACCCCGATGACGACTACTATGCGACACATAAACTACAAATACAAAAAGTCAAGGGAAAGTGGGTAGTGCATGAATTGGATACTCGGTATGTGACTCCCAATGCAAGACTGATAAAGGATAGATACAACACGGAAGAGTATTGGAGGCCCATCTCCGACCCCTACGACACGGTTGAGGAAGCAAAGAAGTCTATGGTGGAGGAAATTACAGAATCCAAGTGCCAGCACGATAAAGGATACAAACTTGTAGACCCTACACAAACATTCTATGATTCACACGAATATGTGGATTTCGTTTGCGTAAATTGTGGTGCAATAGGTTATGGTGATATGGGCGAAAATAATTTTAGAGGCATTGAAACACGATGGGCAGAAGGTGAAAAACCAAAGTGGGTGAAGATTTCGGCTATCCTAACCCAAGATTATCTCGATGACTTGGGAGAAGGTGATGAATCGTGGAACGATGTGGAATGGGAAATTGAAACATGGAAGGGGTTTGGTGCGGAATCATTCAGCGCAGAACGGCAGTATCAGTCAAACCCCACCAATAGACTTAAGGCATTTTCTAATAAGGTTGAAATGGAAAAGAAAAAACTCATCAAGAAGGCGAAAAGAAGTGGATTTTATGAGAACTTTGGAGATAAGGAATCCCGAAAATTGGGAGATAGCATTCCACGGAATGTAAGCCTCTCCGAAGAAAGGAAATACGATGAGTTAGTTCGTGAGTTTAATGATTGGGCGATGAATCTTGACCTTAGCAGTTTGAATGCGGAATCATTCACCGATTCGTTCACCCCCCCAAAGGCGGTGGAAGTGAAAGCAGACTTGGCGTTGATAGGTGCGGGAGCAATAGTCGGCCTCTTAATAGGGGGAATAATGGTTAGGGACTGATAACTAATCATTAAGTAGCAGTATGGGAGAATACAAAACATGAGTGGCGTCGAAACACCTGAATTGCAGGAATTGATGTCGGACTTCGGAACCGGAGAGGGTCTTGAAACTGATAACGAGCCTATGGTTGAGGAACTTCCCGAAAATGTTGAAGTCACGCCGGTTGAGCCTCTCGCTGAAATTGTTGAAGTAGATACCGATGCTCAAGTTCCACCAATGGCTATTATTGAAGAACCCGTGCTTCCCTACAAAGAGTCCGTAGCGGATTATGATTTTGAATCCACCAACCTTGAAGCAGACGGTATCGTTGATGTAGCGAGTATGCCGTTGGCTGATTTTGAGGAATGGCTATATCCCCCTGAAGGAGAGAAAGGCCATGATGAAGGCCAACAGACCCTTATGCGGGCGTGGGCTAATCTCAAGGCCGCAGGTTATGATGAGGATATGAACAAAGTCCGAATTGCTACGGCGTTGTGGGCAAGAAAGAATTGGGGTAATACTGATGTTGAATCTACTCGCCATATCATCGAGCGCATTCCGTCTGCTTTGCTTTATGGGTGCATCCCACCCGCTACGAGTGGAAAGACCATTCGACAAATTGCCGGTGATGTTCCGTTGGTGCAAATCCAAGAAGCCGAGAGTAATTTTTCAAGTATTGCACCGTGGATTGGAGCGGCTACGCTTGGTGCAATTTTGATTCCAATATTGAATAGGTGATGAAATGGATAAGAAAGTGTTAATAGGTGTTGGTCTTCTTGCCGCAGTCGGCATTGGTGCTGTTGTGATGATGTCCGGTGGTGAAGGAGATGAATTGACAGACACGGACACTACTTCTGATACTACAACCGATACTACAACTGATACTAATGGAGATGACACCGATACTACTACCGATGATGATGATGAAGAACCACCCACAGCAGGAGATACCTACACCCCACCAACTCCTGATACTGATTCACCTTGCGCTGGTTCAGATGGGACTATCCCATCCGTTCCAAGTGCATACAAGAGGGGTGACCCAAGTGAATTAACTCACATGGCGAAGAAAAAGACTAATTCCAATACCAATACCGGAGAAGATTGCTGTATCAATGGGTGGTGGATTGATTCGGATTCAGGAATGGCCCCACAAACAGATAAGGGAGTGTATTACCCCGGCGACACCGTGAAGTTTTCCCTGTGTCTATCAGTAAGTGATAAGGATTACGCTTGCTCCAACGAATATGTTTGGGCAGGGCCGGATACTTTCGATAGTGGCTATCAAAATTGGACAGGGAATGAACGAAACAAAGCCCCACTTGAAATCACGATGACTTTTGAGAACAACGATGGAACAATCATCAAAGAATCCACCACCGCAACCAAGAAGTCCGGTCATGGGAGATGTTCAAGCAAAAAGGTAGAGGTCAATTATGGAATGGATGCTTGCACCAATCGAGATGTTAGGAAGTGGAGCGAGTTTGAATGGCAGTTTTCAATCCCTAACAACGCTGACTCAATCGGTAAGTGGCAAGGGCAACTACAATTCACAACAGAAGATTATGAATCCGAGGGAGCATTTGCTTGTAATTGTGAGGCCGACAACCGCCCTGACGATTGGACAGGCAACATGGATACCGCCTTCTATGTTGTAGCATCGAGTGATTGTTTGGGTGCAGAAGAAGTTAAGCAAGCCGAAGCGGATGTGGTGTCTACCATGTCCAATATTGACTTCCTCAATTCATATATGGCGTTTTGATGAACGAAGGCTTTAAGTATCAGCGAGAAGGAAGTGAACAATATGAACCTCGACTTAGCGATTCAAAATACCTTGAAGCGTAGTGAGATGGAGAATGCTATGCATGGGGTAATGGATAATTACGGGGCGCAATTTCAATTGACCTCATTCACTTCCACAGCCAAAGGTGCGGAAGCGATTTTTGGTGCGCCTGTTGCAGTCATGGCTCCCAATGTCCTTTCACGACCTACTACTACACGCACACGCAAGGCATCAGAAGGAAGTCGAGAACCCTACTCGGCTAATATTGGCGAAGGATACCAACTTGAGTATTCCCCTACCGGCCCATCGTGGACTCTCTATCGTGTTGAGATAGTCACCCCAACTGTGGCTGATAGACTCTCGGCATTCTTTAATGGGGGAGAAGCCAAACAAGAAAAGTTAGTTCCGACCATTGAGCGTTCAGGAACTTATGCAACCAATCGTTTTCTAACCACACTTGATTATCGCAAGGATTTCACATTCCAATTCAAACAGCAAGTGGCTTCCGCAGTTATCGCACACATGGAGGGTGGAACCATCTCCGACCTACAAGCAGGATATACTGTGGACACCGACCCAAGCGACGACAACATAACTGCATCCCTCATTGAAGATACACCACCTGCGGAAATTGATAATGGAATGGATATTCAAGGAAGTCACCCACTATCGGCGGAAGGATTCAACCGTGCGCCACGCAACGCCCCGATGGAGATGGCTTTAGCCGACGCCTACACGGGCGTGGCAAAACAAAGTAATGGGAACTTCATGGGCGATACCGTCATTCCAACACCACTAACTCGTTCACAGGCAGGGTTTACATTTGACGCTCTTGGAAATCCCGCAGGTATTCCCGTTAGACCACCAACGAAGATGCCTCCCAACGCTATGTATGCGTTAAGGAATAGTCGGAGTCTTTAAGTAGCGGAAGGGGGGAGTGAGAAATATGACCGATGCCATCAGCGAAACCGTAAATACGGTAGGTGACACATTTACCGGCGTTATGGATGAAAGTGTTAAGACTATTCAAAATCCTCAAACATGGCTATATCCTATGGGTGGCCTCGTAGCAGGTGCGCTTGTAGGCGGAGGGCTTGCATTTATTCCATTCCACCTACTCGGAGCAGTTGGCCCGTGGACTCGTTCAGGTATTTATTTACTTTCGGGCGCAGGTCTAATTGGCTACGGAATAAATGTTGGTGGAGATTATGGCCGACTAACGACCGTTGCCGGTGCAGTAGTCGGTGGTGCAGGACTCGCACAAGTGTTCGGCCTATTCAATGTTCCCGGTTTCCGAACAATCGGTAGCCTATTAACTAATCCCTCACAAGCATTCGCCTCAGATGAGAGAGATTTGGGAATTGTGACTGACCCTGAAGCGGGCGTTGGTCGAGTTCTCGGACAAGTTGGCCCCGATTATGATTATCGGGATATTAACAATGCCGAAAATACATTTGATGGAACAGACATTGATAATTCAGTAGATGAGTTCGTAGAAGCAACCGCTACTATGCAGAATCGCTATGAGCCATCTAACATTATGTCAAGTTATGTTGAGGGTTCAACAGCCGCAGGAACAATCACTCAAGATTTTGGCGCAGAAGGATTATCAACAGGCTTCCAAGCCAATAACGATATGACCGTTGATGATTATGCTAATGCAACCGACACTCTCGGATTGTCCAAGCGTGAAGGTGCAAACCCCTTCCTACAATCAATCCACCCCTCCACTCCTGCCTATCAGCCTCCGGTTTGGTATGCAGAAGACATCCCCGAAGTAGCGGTTAAGGTTCCGACGGCATCAGGTGGATTAGATGATATTTTCAGTTCTTATATGTATCCCGGCACAACCGCCGATGAAAACCCCTTCTTACTCTCTATTGCTATGCCATCAGCAGGTGGTTCAGGTCATGGTGTGACCTTTGACCTCGGAGCAGAAGAAGGGACTTCCTATCATGGAACCATTGGTCGTCATGTTTCGGCCGCAAGTGGTAGGGGAAATGTCATAGGACAGTAAATAAGGTGATGAAAAATGGACAATATAATGAATACAATTCACGATACGCTCGTAAATAAATGGACAATCGGTGGTAGCCTTGTGCTACTTAGCGGGGTTCACTTTGTAGGTGGCGGTCTTTCTGACTTTATGGAGATGACTCTTTTCGGCCAATCATGGCTAACAGTCGGTCGTCTTGTCGCTGTTCTTCCATTCGCACTTGGCCTCGCCATTCTATTGAAGGGATTACCTGTCGTGGGAGCATATAGCGACATTCTTCAAGTGAAGGGCGAAATCAGTAGTGCGTGAATAAAAAAAGGTGAACGATATGACAAATGAAATTGGAGAAGCCGTTAAGACCGTTCAGAATGTAGTTGTGAACCGATGGACTGTCGGCGGTGGGCTTGCTCTTTGTGGGTTGGCTGTTGCTGTTGGTTGGTCAATGGATTGGTTTTCACAACCTCTCGTTTGGGGCATCTCATTGATGACTCTTGCAGGTGTATTTACCGCAGTTGTCGGTATCGCCATTCTGACGCAAACGGAAGTTCTTGGTGTCAAGGCAACGGCTTGAGAGGGATTCCCTCTTTAGTCGAGTGATGCTATCAGCCACCGGCAAGGTCTTGAATATAAATGTTATCCTGTTTGATTCTCAACCGGCCCCCCCAAAGGCCGGATTCCCAACCTTTCCTATACTATCTTATACTATGCGTATGTGTAGGATGGGGAATTATGGCTCAATGAAGTAAGTCTTTAAGTAGTCGAAAATGCATAAGTATAGGTAAGCGCAAAGAGCGGTGATTAAATATGAGTATGAGAAGCCAAGTATATGAATGGGCGAACCTTGCCCCAAGCGGGAGCAATTCAACCCTACGAAGAAACACGAATGATATTCCGGTAAGTGTTCCGGCCAACCGAGAAGTTGACCTGTTCATTGGCGGATACGGCAACAACATCACAAAACCAGCCGAAACGACAGCGACCCAATTTATCGTAATTGAGGACATTGCTTGTTCGCCTACTGTGAATGGTGCTGTGCAAATACGCATCAATACTACGGACTACTTTCAAAATCCTGATGTCACCGATATGCTTGGGATTCCGGGGCTTGCTTCCCCTTACCCCCGTGGTGCATCATCTAACTATGGAACAACCGACAACAACATCTTGAAGGCATTTGACCTTTACCCTGATGTTTATGTTTTGCCGGGTCAGACCTTCCAAATCCTATACACTACCCGTGATGGATGTGGGACTTCTTCCGCCACAACCGAAGTTGTAGCCGCATTCTGCAAATACACTCTCTATGACGGCCCCGATGCGCTGATTGCGAACAAACTCCTTGAGTTGGGCGTGACCATCAACCCGAACAATGTTGATTGGTATAAGCGTAGCCTCATCGAGCAACAGCAAGCAAGCCGTGTAGCCGCAACAGCCGCCGCCGCCGCTAACGGGGGAACCGCCTAATCGGAGTAATCCGATACGGAGAATAAAAAAAGGAGATGATGATAAATGAGTATGAGAAGCCAAGTATATGAATGGGATGCATCCAATTATGGACAAACAAACGCCGTAGTCGCAAGCAATATCGGTAAGAAGATTTCGATTTTCGTTGGTGGCGTTGGAAACAACATCACTAAGCCAGCAGAAACAAGTGCAACGGAGTTCGTCGTAATTGAGGATATTTCCTGCACACCGTCTGATTTCTTGCAGTCGGTCTACGCTACAACCTCCGCTACCTACCGTGGCCTTACAATCGGCCCCGGAACAGGTATCGCAGGGCCACGAGCGTATGTGCAAGTGCGTATCAACACCACAGATTACTTCCTCGACCCTGACAATGTTCCTAACGATGGTATTCCCGGCTCCGGTAGCCCTTACCCTCGCTCGGTCAACTATCAGCCTTCGTTCAACCTTTACCCTGATGTCTATGTCCTACCCGGACAGGTTTGGGATGTCTTGGTGACAATGTATAACGATACAGGTGTATCAGGTGCAACCAACTTCGCCGATGGCGACCTAAGAGCGTTTGTCAAGTATACGCTTTATGATGGGCCGGATGCGCTGATTGCGAACAAACTCCTTGAAATGGGAATCAGTATCAACCCCGGTAATGTGGATTGGTATAAGCGTTCCCTGCTTCAAGCCGGTGCTTAAGCAACCCACCAACAACAGTTAGTAGGTAGTGGCCGAAAGGCTATCTCCCGCAACAGTTAAATAGAGGGTAGCACTAACTATAACCGTGTTCGACATTATCGTGCCTGTCTATCGGGTGAATCCTGATTGGGTTTCTGAATGCCTTGAGTCTATCAAAGCGCAGACATACCCATATTGGCGTTGTATCATTGTTAATGGCACACCGGATGATTGGGAAGGTTATGATGATTTACTACACACCATTTCGGATTATTGCCTTGAGGACAGCCGTTTTTGGGGAATTACACAAACAGGTAGTGGTGTTTCACAAGCCCGTAATCAAGGTGTATCAATTGGACACCACCCATATTTAGCCTTTTTGGATGCCGACGATACTTGGTATCCCGACCATCTAACATTTATGATGGAAGCAATTTTGGATGCTCCAAGCCTCACGGCAGTATGGGCTAATGCCGCAGACATTGAAGTTCCTATCACATCAACCAAAACAGGTGAAATCCACACGATGAAAAGCGTGGCAGGATATTATGAAACCTACAAAGAATACGATGTTGCCCATCATTACTACTACATGATGGGTCACCCCCCATTTACTTCCAATGTCGTCACTACACGGAAGGGTTTTGAGGCCGTTAATGGATTCGATGAATCCCTACAAATGTGGGAAGATACCGAATGTTGGATGCGTATTCTGCAATTGGGAAAACAATTTATTCAATTGGATTCCGTAGGTGGCTTTCATCGGTTAGGAGAACATCAAACCACCCGTTTTGGTTCTCAATCATCTGCTTACACAGCAGGAGAAAACAAGGATGCCCTCATTAAGCGTTTCCAAGACCAAATCATACGCATTGAAAATCGCCATCCACTTCCGACAATGGATGATAAACCCGACAGGGTTTCCACGCAATATTGGGAGATGGTAATTCAACAAGCCGTAGGGGTCAATCGTTCTCAAATTATAGGGGCTATTAAGTGAGTGGTTGCACCACTATAATTTATGCCCACCGATGAGAGTTTACTCATTAACGATAAGAACGATAAACCCCTCTTCAAATTAAATACTGCTAATTTGTCGAGTGTGTATGCCGCCATGCAAGAGGCTCACGAATCATTCGACATCATCGAGAAGGAAGGAACGGCGTTTCTCAAAACAGACCGACAAGAATCTACATTGAGGGAAATATCCGAGTTTGAATATGAAGTCAAGGTGGAATCGCTGTGGAGGTATTTGAGGCTCAATTATACTCTTTCTCGCATCACCAATTTTGACCTTCACCGAAATAGTGAAACAACGCCCGTCTATCACGATTTCAAGCATCGTGGAAATCCAATCAAAATCCCATACAAAGCAACGGCGTTCTTAACTCACAAAGAAGGCGACCATAGACTTGTGGTTTCATTCTTGCCGTTTGATGGGAAGAATCTCGATGTGCGGTTCATGTTCGACGCAACCGAAATCAAGAGTGAAGAATTGTGGAATGACATTGATAACTTCTTCTACACCGAAGGATTGCTGAAAGGAGAACGATTCACCGCCAAGTATGACTTCTTGGAGATGGAAGAATACAATTGGGATAGCATTATCGCTTCAGATGCCAACCGAAAACTCATGCAACGGAATGTTGTGGATTTCATCAACCATACCCAAGTGTATGCCGAACATGGGGTAAAAACCTCAAGAGGGTTGATAGTGTGTGGCCCACCCGGAACCGGAAAAACGCTGTCTTGTAAGGTAGTTATGAATCAAGTAGACGCAACCTGCATCTATGTAGCCCGTGATTCAGTAGAGGATATTGGGGATATTACCCGCATATACAAACTTGCTCGGAAACTTGCGCCAACGCTCGTTATCATTGAGGATATTGATACATTGGGTGGTATTACCCGTCTTGATGCAGACCACCCCCTATTGGGGGAGTTCCTGAATGCTTTAGATGGGGTGGAAGCGAATGAGGGCGTTATCACTATTGCTACTACCAACTATTCAAACAAACTCGATTGGGCGATTGCCGATAGACCGGGTAGATTTGATATTCGGATTGACTTGGGTTATCCTGATGCTGACATCCGAAGGGGAATTATTCAACAGTATTTGGAATCATTCACTACGGACAAAATCAACATAGATTCCCTTGTGAAGAATACTGATGGACTCTCCGGCGCATATCTTCAAGAAATCGTGCGGTTGGCCTTTATGAAAGCGTTGGAACTTGTTGAGTATGACCCCACTAAAGCAATCATCAAAAATGATTACCTCGTTGCCGCTTGTGGCGGGGTCTTGAAACAACGAGAAAAGACGAAGAAGGAGTTAGCCATCTACAATGATGATGTGGCCGATGACGCAAGCATCTATGGGTGAATGAATAGTAGTCTTTAAGTAGCGGAGAGGGCCAAATAAGTGCATGGCTGAACGACCAATCTACGGCGTAGTATTCAATCCGAAGGGTGTTCGATGGAACTTTGGCGACCCTCTTGCGGCAGGTGACCTTCCATCAGATATGAAAATTGGTCGTCGTGTGGCATGGGGTAAGTTCAAATTAGAGGCTCACTATCCTAATGTAAATCCCGGTATTGACGAAGCCGGATTGAAGCATACAGAAGTCAAGAAGGGCAATTACGATACTCGCAAGGCCGCACAAGACGCATTCAAATCCATGTGGAAGGGTGTTAAGTGGACAGCCGCTACCAAGAAGGCATACATTGACCGAAGGGTGGCCGATGGGTCATTCTGCCGGTATTATGAGGATAACAGCCCCTACTTCCTCGCACGGACTGTTTGGGATTCAGGGGTGATGCCCGGTGTGCATTTGATGACGAAAACCAAAGACGGCCGGACTGTTCGTTTCGCTGTTGCACCGAGTTCCAAGAGTAAAAACTCAATCACCTTGATTGGTTCAATGGTTGTTCCATTGGCAGATGACCCCGATGGTGGGGCTATCCTTTGTTCCGGCCCCGTCGCTACTTTGACGGCTAAGGGTGATGATAACGAGTTCAAATTAGATAAGTGGGATAAGCACGGTATCGAATGCCCCAAGACCTACAAACCGGAAGAAGATGAACCGGCTGTTCAAATTGACGACCAAGTGCCGCCTAAATACCGCTACAAGAAGAAGGAATTGAAAGAATCCCGCAAGTGGAAGGGGTTGGAATGGTGTCCTCCTGATGAGCGGTTGGATTATTCCTACAATCAACAGGCTACTAACTACAAGGAAGCCGAAGGCAACGGAACCGGCCAAGACGCTTCCATTTGGATTGACTGTTCGGGTTCGACGGCTTTGCCTTTCGGTCACAAAACAACCTTGTTGGAGGCATTTATTTTGAACGCCGCTCTTGCTCTTAACGGATTAAGGGAGATGAGGGCTGTGGACAAGGTTGAAATCATCTTTTTCGCAACCACCGCCAAGCGATTCACATTTGATTCAACAGATGAAGCCGTTGAATGGTTGTTGTTGAGTGAATCCGAGGGTGGCCCTTCACGCACTTTCGGTGGTGGAACAAATATCCGCATGGCTCAAGACCTTGCCCGATATTGGCCGTTTCGTATGATATTCACAGACGGTCAACTATCTCTTGGTGGACACTCGGCAGTCACGAAGAATGCAGAAACATTTTCCGCCGCCGAAGGTTCACAATTAGAAAAACTATTTGGTAGGGTTAAGAGAGCATTAGAAAAGGAGTTTGGTGAGGGAAATGTCGGTGTTAGCGAATACGGTGATGGCTATGACCCACGCAACCGACATGAATATGATTTTGGAATGTTTATTGATGGCCTTGATTCCGAGGATGATGATTATGAAAAGAATTGGGAAAAGGCTCAAAATATCATGGGGCCGTATGGTTTTGATATTACCGCAGACGATGGGGAACATGGCTTTGGAGTTATCAATTTAGAACAGATGCTAAAAAATATTGGATATGGTGCAGAAACCTTCAACGCAATTTCCAATCACCGGAACAGAAAAGGTCATTTCACAGGTCATCAATCCGTTCACAATAATGACACCGGACAATTTATGCCGCAGGGTGCGGAAGATTACAATGCTGAAGATGAAATAACTGTTGATGAAATGAATGAGCGGGTTCAGAACTTAGGCTCAAAGACTTACTTTGAGTTCTGTTATCGGTTTGATATTGACCCTGAAGATGCTCAAGAAATGTCTTGGTTTATTGCAGACCATCACGATGCGCCAAAGGTCATCTCTTGGTTGAAAGATAATGCCGATAAATATGATGCGGAATCCTTTGAATCCCAATCAGCCGGTGACCAACTAATTTCATGGGAAGAAGATGGCTACTCATCAGCGTCAATGCCGCCTTCAAATGTCCATTTTGGGGCTGATACCACAACAGCATCTCAAAAGGACATCAAGGAGAATTGGAAACGCCATGAATTGATGGTCAAAGAGGGAATTGAGGGTCAAAAACAAAGTTGGGGGGCAAAATGGCCTCAACAAGAGAAGCGACTCATCGAAGCGGGTTATCTTCCACCTAAAGGCTACACCGATTCAAGAGAGGATTATGAAAAAGGTTTCCATTGGGGATTCAAGCATGGAATGAAAAACGACCTCGCTATGAATGTTCGCACTAAAGAGGCAGGAATACCAAGTGGACAAGGGAAATACAAAAAGGAAGGATGGACTGTCTACACCCAAGCAGGGGCTATTGATGGCTTTGATTGGGTTTGGCGGAGATTGGAAGGTAATACCGGACAGTAGGTTTGTGTGACTATGACCGAGAATCAGACTTTCAACGCTATGCCTATTTATCAGGCTGACCGTCGAAATGATGTAGCAGGGGCTATGCAGTTGCTTGACCGCCATTACCCCGGCGCACAATTACTACGAAAACCAACCTACATGATTTATCAAGACCACGGAGAAGGGCGCAATAAATACATTGTCCTTCTTGAACATGATGGTGGAAGGGGTGCGAGTCTTTTCAACGCTGTCACAGGTAGGATAGGTCATACGAAAATATGGCGAACCCCCTCTCAAAGTCTGTATGACTACAAACGGAAGAAAATGGAACGGACAAAAGAACCATATACTGTTTTTATGGCAGAAACCTTTGAAGCCCAATACGGCGGCGTAGGTGCAATAATGGGAATCGCAAAAGATACTCCACTTGATGATTTTACCGATGATGAATTGACTACTTCAAGTGCAATTCATGGCGATTTTGACAAGGCATCCATTGATTATTCCGGTAATCAAAATATTCAAGTTAGGGCAGAATCATTTAATGCAGATACAGCAGTTGATAAAACACCCTATTATGAAATAACTGTTGGCGATATGGACAGATTAGGGAATGGGATAGAATGGGTCTTGGAAACGGACTTAGATTCAACATACCCACTATCAAGAGATTATGGCGAGGGTGGAGATGAACCCCTTATTTCACCTGAAGAAGCAATTAAAGATTATAGAAGTCAAATTAGTTTGTTCGGACATTCATACGAACCTGATTGGAATGAAGATACAGAAGAATGGCATGGTAATGAAAATACATATATGTGGAGGGGTGCAATCTATTTCCCCGAAGGCCAATTGGGAGAGGGTGGAGAGTTTCCGATAAGAGCGTTTGGATTCACGACTAAAAGCGAGAGCGAGGCCGAAAAAATGATAATGAATCATATTCAAAATACTCTTGATGTATATGCGAGGGAAAGGGGAGAGGATGGAGAGTTTCACTATTATGGTGCGGAATCATTTAATGCAAGAGATTTTGAATCAACAAAATGGCGGCATAAGGAAACAGGAGAAATTGCGACTGTAATATCACTTTCCGATATGAAAAATTGGGAAAGAGTAATCCCTAAGAATGCAGAATCATTCGCCACGGAAGGAAAATCATTCTTTTGTGATGCTTGCTCAGAAACTCTCCCCTTGAAATTAAGGAACAGAAGCCTCAAGGTTGCACAAGAGTTCGGAATGGGTATGGGAGATATTTGCCTACCTTGTGTAAAAAGAATAAAATCATACGAAGAAGAAGACAAGAAATTGAATCCTCCGAGAATGGATTGGCCTGATTACTACGGTGCGGAACAAAAATTGAAAAGGAGTTCGTGTTGCTGTGGTGCTACCAAATCTCATCCTTGTGCGTGTATGATTAAGGGTGTTATGAAATGTAGCGCAACCTGCCCTTGTTCATTAGATGCCAAATCCCTTCGTGAAGAATATGAAAGACATTGGGGGGAAATTGACGATGACCAAGCAAAAGGACTTATTCGTTGTGCAGGTTGTGATGAACCCGCTTCCCATTACGATGAAATGAATTATTGTGAAGCCTGTCAAGAGAGAAAAAAGGAAGGGCTAATTGATGATGAAGGCAATTGGACAGATGACCCCTCCCATCCATTATATGAATTGAAGCCGAAGTATGCTGAAACTCACGAATACGAGTGGGATGAAGTCTGTCAAGAATGTGGTGATGTTCCTTGTAAGTGTTTTGATGATTTTAGTGCAGAAGATGACTCAATTTGCCCTTCCTGTAAGGAACGGGTGGGGTCTTATTCTGACTTCTGTATGGATTGTGACGACTGTCTTGATTGTTGCGGGTGTGGATATTGCGATAACTGTGAGTCTAAGATTACAGGCGACAAAATCAAGGATGGGGCTTGTCCGAATTGCGATAAAGCCTTCGACTCCGAACTTTACCTATCCGCAGACGGTATGGATTTCGCCCAAGCCACCAAGACCGGATATGGAATTGGAGCCGGTTTGACGCTGTGGGGTGCGACTATGGGATTGGGTGCAATTCTTTTGGGCGGCGCAATTGCTATGTTTTTCGATAACAAGGAATGAACGGTGTCTTTAAGTAGCGGAAAGGGGAAGTGCAAGACATGAAGGGCAATATACTCGTATTCGTAGGGGCCGGCATACTTGGCGGTGTCGCACTTTACCACTTCGGTGTGATTGGGTGGGCATGGGACACCATTACATCATTTATATCATCATTCACCGCTTCCGATGAAGGGAATCAGGAAGGAAGTCATGTGGCAGAAGCCGAGGGGCTTTATCATGCCCCTAATAACATCATCAGGAATTATGGCTCGGTAGAACAGGTGATGACTCAAACAGGAATCCTTCAAGGCCGAGGCGTAGGACAAAATGGATTTAATTACGGCGTTTCAGGTGCGGCAGGTGTTGGCGGAAACTATTTCGACCCATCCGTGGAAGCCTTTATTGATAGGGCCACGACTCCTGCTCTTGGGCAGAACTTCGATGGCCGAGCGGTGGGCCTCAATTAAGAGGGCTTGCTATGATAGATTTTACTGAACTTCGGAACCGCATTCTTAGTGGTGAGGATGAAGAATCATTAGAGGCCGAACCATCTGATGTTCAAAAAGAAGCCATGCACGATACTGTGACGCTGACTTCATTAGTGGTTGGCGGCTTTATCATGGGATTATACGCTGTGGATAAGGCTAAGTTCGACGGTCAAATACTAAGTTCAGGTGATAACGATTATTCCGGTATTATTTTCTCATTATTCGGTATTCTTCCCTTCGCATACGGTGTAGGCCGCATCACACGGGGTCTTGAAGCAACTAAACAGGCAGAACGGTATGAACGACTCGTAGGCGAGGCGGAAACACTCGTTGAGGAAATGGAATCCGAACTTGATGAAAAGGATGCTGAAATGGAACAAAAAGCCGCAGAAGAACAGGCTCAAGATTCATACCACTTCGATTTCCTATCTGAATCACTATCCAAAGACCATCGACCGTCAATCGGCGCACTACCATTTAGCCCGGTAGGTCAAGAGGGCATTATTTACCGCCGACAGGAGCCTTCGATATGGTGAAGATACCGAGTCAATCATTAAGTAGTAGCACAGGAGAGATTAGAGCATGACCACCCACTCAATGTATTGCGTTGGCCTGAAAAGAAAGGTGGATGCGACCGTTGTTAATGTCGTTGAAATCAGCACCAAGCGTGGTGTGCGGTATCAAGTCAAAGGACAATATACTGACGAATCAGGAAAACAGCATAATTGCACTTCCATGATTGGTAAAGCCCTCGCAGAATCAATGGGTGGCTCGATTTCCACTCCAACCCCCGTAGCCGATGCTACCGAGGAAACTGTATTGAATCTAAGTGCGGAAGAAGTCGAATTGAGGGCAGAAGATGTTGCCGTAGTGGAAACACCTGACCAATTCCCTGATGGTTCGGGTCATATCATTGGCTCACAAACACTCCAAACTAACTACACACCACTTCACGCAGAAGGTGATGGTGTGGAAACACCGGCTGAAGTCACCGAAATAGAAGTAGTGGCTGATGAGGAAGAACCCCAAGTTGATAATGCTTATACTGATGAAAGCGGTATTGAACCCGCAGAAATTGGTGATGCAGGAACGGCCTCAACAGAAGTTGCTGAACCGGAACCTGCGACGGCAACCATTGACGCATTAAGCGGTGATGTAGCCCCTGAATCCACGACTCCTGATGAATACGAGCCGTATGATGACCCAAGCGCATACGACCCCACAACCGGCCCATCATTTGAGGGCGAGGATGATGCCGAGTATGACCCCGAAGATTACGACCCACTCGTTGAGGATTTTGAGGATTACGACCCCGTAGCCGCATCATTCGACGCAGAATGGGGAGAAACATTTGGTTGGAATGCGGAAGATGCCGATAGTGGTGCATTCTCCGATGAGTTCCTTGCTCACTCAAACGAAACACACGACTTCGACCCTGAAGATTACGACCCACTCGTTCAGGATTTTGAGGGCTACGACCCTGCAACCGAAGGATTCAGCGCAGAACCCCGACTCGGTTCAGGTGGGCGATTCCGCAACCTTGAGCATGAGATTGCCGAGGAATATGAGGAAAAGGGTGATTCAGATGAGGAAGCCGAGCGTATCGGTGCGGCAACAGCCGCAAAGATAGGTATTGATAAATATGGCCGTAAGAGATTCGATGAAATGGCAAGAGCAGGTCGTCGCCGAGCCTCAAGGGAGCGCAAAGGTGCGGAACCCGGATATGTAGGCAATATGACTCTTGATGACTACGAAGGGATTGACTCGGTTATGGTTGACCGCACATCCTACCAACCCTCTCAAGACTACGGAGCAGATACCTTTGAGGCGGTTTCCATGCCACAATCCTCACCGATGGGTGGCGTTCCGGTAGATTACGGTGGCAACCCCGTAGTGGATGACGAAATAGGATTGGAAGCGGAAAATGTGGAAGGATGGTTCAAGCAGAATACTACCCTTGTTGCCGGAACAGCACTCGTTCTCGGTATGGTCTTAGCCTACACCCAATCAGACAAAATCAACACTCTTTTTGACTCACTCAAAAACTTGGGCAATTGAGAGGAAACTACCTCTCCTATCGCTTAATCGGCTTCTCAAGAAGTCATTAAGTAGCGAAAAGGAGAAGGTTCTCCTACATGAAGTGGAATGAAATCGTGTCGACAGCGTTGGCTGTTGGTGGTATGCTCACTTTTGGCTTCATCTTAAGCCGCACGAAGGGTCTTGAAACTGATAGATTCTCCGCAGAAGCAAATACTATCATTCCTGAATTGCTGATGCCCTTTCAATTAAGTATGCTCGTCACTACGAGTGATAATCTCCCCAACCCTCAATCCAATGCGTTCAGCCTCAACAAGACTGCCGGAATCCATACGCCATTATTCGTCGTGCCGGAGGAAGATGTCGAAGCATACAACGAAGCAGTAGGACTACTGCAAGGGTGGTGGATGTGGGATACAGATAATGAGAAAAAGAAAGAAAATTGGAAAAAGGTATTCGCCCCATTTGTGGAACGGTATGATTGTGAGTGTCCGAGTTCGGGATACGAGGCCACAAAAGTAGTTCCTAAGATGGAGGACTATCCTGACCCTACATGGCCTGATGTTCCGAATCGCCCCACACTCAATAGATGGATTGGTGAACAAGAGTGGGCTAACATTCTTGGTGAAATGATAGGGTCTATGGATTTACATTCATCCGACAATAATTGGCAATCTACGCTGTTTGGTGAGAAAATAGATTATATCCCCTCGGAGAAAATGCTACGCTACAAGGATAGCAAAATACAGTATCCGGCGGAGGGGGCGAAAAGAATAATGTGGGGGAGAATGCTACGATATGTTGACAGCGAAGCCGGTGTCGCTCCATTCCCCTACGGGATGAGTAATTGGCAGGAGAGAAACTCAAATGAGTTGTATAGAGGAAAGGAAAGTGGACATTATGCCCAATATCCCTCCTATTTCAGAACGCTAAAGGAAGAATACGAAAGGATACACGGGTGGTCATCCGAATATGAACCTAAGAAAAACCCCCACCATCTAACCGGCGGGAAAGGCCCACAATTACAAACCTTCATACGATACTACTATGCCCAACAATCGCCCAATGTAAAGTGGGTGGTAGATACACACGAAAAGAGTGCAGATGTGTGGGAGGAAACATACCATGTGGGTGATGACACCCTACCGCCGACTATCCGTAAGAATTACCGTGAGGCAATCAGGAAAGGGCAAGAATGGGGAAAGGATGAGAATAAGGGAAAACCCGGATACGAGAAATATGTCGGTCTGTCGAAGAAGGAAATTGCCGACACCATTTGGTCAATACCGGGAAGGAAGAGGGGTGGGGAGCAATATGCCGAGCGACCACGGCCACTTGACGACCCACAACCAAGCATAACTGAATATTTTGAGAAACGATGGGCGTTGATAATGGAAGTAGTGCAAGCCATCATCCCTCACTACCGGAAAATAGAACGAGAGGCTCAACACATCTTATTTCAAGCGTGGATTCAAGATGAAGAAGCAGTCCTTGAGTGGTTCAGACATTACGAGGAAATTGATGAAGTCTACACACCCCCTAAACCGACAGGGGCGTTTAACAGACCCACTACCTACGGCCCAAAAAACACCGGCAGGAAATTAGTGGAAGAATGGTTGGGTGCAGGAAGAATGAATGCTCTCGCTGTGGGTGAATTGAACCAATTGAGAATAGTGAGGGAGAACACAATTGCCGAAGCAAAGAAAATATATGATTCCGACTTGGTAGATGCTAAAGACATGAAAGTGAACATGGAAAATGAGGCTAAGAAGCGAAAAGAGGCTACCGTGGACAAAGCATACCAACAATTCAAGGATAATTACGCAACATACGGCAAAATCATCACTAAATACAAATAGATGATTGGTGAATATAGCCGCAGGGTGCAAAATCCCCTTAAGTAGTTTTCGGTTCATGCCGCAACAGTTAAATACATGATTTGTGCAAGACAGGTCATGGCGAGCCAACGAGTGAGTATTGACCCCAAGAACTTGAATATCCCCACTATGAACTATGCGGGTATCTTACAGGATTACGGCTACTCACCCACCGATAGTGAATGGTTAGCCGCCGCCCTTATCCGACAAGGGGGTTATCGACTTCGCACTCCTTATTATGGTGCGGCACGAAGTTTATTCTCTAATGGCTATGGGGGTTTGAATAGAGGAATCTATACCTACGCCAAGTCTATGATTGTCCGTCAAGCCATAAAGGATGATAGCGTAAAAGCAGTCTATGATTTCATTGATTCCCTACATGAAATGAAGAGGGAGAGAAGCGAAACAATCAAGGCGTTGATTGGAGATAACAGCATGGCAGACTACATTATGAATGATTTTCACCATGTAGACCCCGATGCGCCTACATATCCTCGGATGGTGACGATGGCTATGGATGCGTGGATAGACTCGCTTCCAATAGAAACACTAACTCATGGGGCGCAGACGCAATTCTCCACGCTCTCGGAAATCCATGCACCGATAAGCCAAAGATTATTATCTTTCCGACCTTTACTTGCCGTTGAAACGAATTATGAGCGGGAACTCAAACGCATGGTGTCAATGCATGACCAAAACGGTGGAGAGGGTGAATACCACGAAGCATACAACGCCGAAATGGTCAAGGACTACCAATGGGTGTTGGATTTCGTGAGGGGTATGACTGATGAGCAACACGATATGCTAAATCAATTCAACATTTGGGGGAACCGCATGGGGCTTATCAATTCCCCTGATTTGGATAAGCAATTTTACGCTCACTTTTTCGATGCCGACCTTGATACCAACAACACCCCTAACAGGCAGAAAGTTCATGGGGCCATGCGCTTCCTGAATAACTCATCATGGTTTGTGGAGCGACGCACGAAGGGTCAATCCACCAAGAAAAGCATTATGGCCGGAGAATCCACACCCTCTCAAATCGAAACACAGGCAAGACTAATGTTGCAGGGTGGATTGGGGCTGTGGTGGCACGACATGATGGCTATATCCTACTTCCACCAAAATAACCCCGATGTAAAGTGCATCCGTTCCACACCTAACAACATAATGTATTACCCAATAGATATTAGGGCTGTTAAAGAGCGACTTGGCAGGAATGGAAACCTTCAATTGGCGCACATCCAACCTATCATGGGTTGGAATGATTTGAGGGATTTCGGCCGAGTCTACATGAAGTCGCTTTGTGATGAAGCCCTGCGCCTTCGTGATATTGGACTTGCGAAGCAGAAGGTGGTCGTGATGGATACTAATAAGGCGACCCGCCTCGCAATCAACGAGTCTATGGATGCCCTGCGCCAAATCTATGAGAACCTTCCTGTGGGAATATACCTACAAGCAGATGGCGTCGAGCAAACAGGCAAGACCATGACGACAGTAGATTACTCCGGCAGGGTTTTACTCGATTTGAAAGGTGCGACAAATTGGCTACACATCACCGTAGGCCATCTCACTAACTACTTAGGAGCATTGGCCGCATGGGATGGGGTCAGAACACCTTATCCTCGTCTGCCACCAATGGTGAGTAAGAACACGATGGGATATGCGAGAGGGCTAAATCCTCAACAGTATGGCTATGAGGAAACCCAACATGAGGGCTTGGCGTGGTCTATGGCGGAGTTTGGAGAAGCCATGACTTCTCTATTGTTTGAAGGGTGGGAAGCCACACCGAACACACCATTTGACTTCACCCCTCGTATCAAGACCGCATGGGCAATCCTAACGGATGAGAACGCCGCCTTCTTGCGCCCAATCATGGTGTCTGTGAATGACTCTATGATGGAATTGCAGAAGCGAGAAGCCATCAATGTTCAGAAGGCCACCATCGAACAGGCGCAGACGCAATTCATCCAATCGTGGGAAGAATCCGAAACCCAATTCACCGCCAATAGCACCCTACTTGGCCTTGTATGATTCGGTGTGAGGCTTTAAGTAGCGGGATGAGCAATTATCCACCATGCCGACAGGATACAATATCCAATGCGACCCCGGAGCATTAGGGATGCAGAAGTGCTATGTTGTGACTGCATCAGGCGACAAGCAGGAAATTATTGGCTACCAAGATGGAAACCCCATCTCCAAAATGCAAAGCAGTTCTTCATGGAACGCATGGATTCCAACTTTGACGGTTCTTGATATGGATGGGAATGCCTATCAACCCTATGGTGAGTCAGGACTTCCTTACACGGCCACAGGAATTGCCGGATATGATGACGCTTCAGGAGAACCGGAACCTACCGACAGCGACACAGGAGGACAACCAACACCGAGAGAACCGGCAGGTGGATTTACCCCTGTGCAGGGATTGATGGCAACAGGAGGGGTGCTTGCTTTAATCGGTGCTACGGTGTGGGCTACAACCAAGTTCATCCCTATGAAAAAGTGAGGGATTAAATGTTAGATATAGAAAATGAATTGAAGGGCGTGATGGTCTTTGGATTCACTTGTGCAGTTGGAGCATCAATCCTAATGGTGTTATCCAAATTATTCAATAAGGGGGATTTATAGATGGCCGGAAGTATCATGCCTTCGGGGGGTGCTGACCCTCAAGATTGGTATTATTTGAATTACTCTATGCCGGGTGCGCTTTCTCGTCGTATGGAACGCAACAGGATTTGTGACCCACTATGGCCGGTCTATGGATGCAAAACTGCGGCTCTCCAATCAGGGGGAGTAGCCCTCGTCAACCCCTTCGGGGTCGGACAAGGTGAGCCTACCGATGTAATCCCAAAGGAAGAATTACCTCCTCAATGGTGGGATGAATGGGCTGAATTATTTAGGTTGGATGAATACGCACAAGAAAATATAGACAGCGATACTGCAACCCCCCCAAAGGCAGAATCCGATAGCAGTTTAATGAAATCAGCAACGACCCTCGTAGTCTACGGGTTGGTAGCGGGGATTCTATATCTCGGCTTAGGTGTAGTCAATAAAAAAATAGGGATGATTTGATATGGTAAAATCCAAGAAACAATCTGCTTCGGAAAAAGAAGCCATTGATGATGAGTTGAATGCCGAATCATATTCTGCCGAGGAAGTTAGCCGTGATGCTTGGGTAGGGGTGTTGATTCCTGCCGTTGGTTCTGCCGCCTTCTTTGCTTCGATGATGGTTAATGTAATCCGAACATACTCTCGGTATGGATGGCCCGCTAAAGCCTTCAAGACTACTGACTATGTTCTAATGGCTATTCCCTTCGCAATCGTTGGATTAGCCCTCTATGAAGCCCTTGAGAAAGCCAAAAAGGATAATGGGGGACAAGTGGAACCCAAGGGGTCTTGAAGCATGAATGGGCTTGGAGTTAAGGAGAAAACCCTCCTCGTCACAGGTATTGTTTTTAGCGTTTTCATGTTAGAAGCCCTCATTCATTATAGTATGGCGGAAGCCAAAGAAAACGGTAAGTCAATACTAACTAACTTCTTGGAACTACCCCCATTATTAGAATTGATTAAAATGGGATTGGTGGTCATGGTGGCTTCGGTGGTGAGTGGAGTTGCTGTGACTGCGGTTGAACAAAGACTACACACAAAGTCGGCTGTATGAAATCCATTAAGTAGGACTCTCGCACTTAGCATAGTATGGCTGACGATAATAGTGAGTCTGACGAAATGAAATCCCCTTTTGATGATGGGCTTTCCACGGCAGATTTATGGGAAGCCTACCTGTTATCAAGACGCCATCACTATTGGGCGGAACGCAAAAGAGCATTAGGGGCGGAATATGATTCCAACAGGGCAAAATGGGATTCGCTGTTCACTCAAGATTGGGTTGCACTTTCGGAACGACTACAAGCGGGCATAGGTGTTGCCGATACAGTCAAAGCACAATTGGGAGAGGATTTTTTCATTCGGAACTTTGAATTAGAGGCTGAATTGAACACAATGATTAGCACGGAGTTTGAGGAAGTTGAAATAGGTGATTGCACANNAAGTGGACACGGAAGGTGGTTGAGGAAATGACGACTTATGGATACCGGAATACGGGTTTTCACGACCTTGAAGAAATGAGATATTTACGATTTAAGGAGGCATAATATATGGCAACCAAAGAGGACTTTACCAAAATAGTGAACGCTGATTTTATCACGGCCCGAACCATGATTATGCTTGTATTGGTTATTGAAGTCATCGTGCAGACTTTCGCCATCCTTGTTAATCCGACCGAGTGGTGGACTTGGCAATTGTTAGGATTCATTACCGCTACGAATCTTGGTGCAGTAATTATCGCCATCACCGCCCAAAAGAACGCAGAAGATATTGCGAGGGTGTATCGTGCTGTATTCACGGAGGACTTCTATGAAACGGTGCATTTGATGACTGCATTTCGGAACATGATTAGGGATGAGGCGGAAAAGGATGGAAGGGAAATGAATGATGAAATGAAAGACCTATCGCCCAAATTGTATGGATTAGCCCGAAAATACATTGATGTTAAAGCCGCACAACATGGTGTGATTCCACCTGACCCTCTAATCAATGTGCATGAGAGTTGGTCGGGAAATCCCGATGACTTGTTTATCGAAACCGATAATGAGGCAGGGAAGCCCAATCATTAAGTAGCGGGTGGGAGAATGTATTATGGGAATGACTATGAATCCCAAGTTAAAATGCTTTTTTGTCCTAACAATGGTGTTGTTCCTCTCTTTCCTGTATCTTGTTCATATCTATCCTGATGATGGCTTGATGCCCCCTGATATGGTCATAGAAAGAGTCACTAAGGACTTGGAAGCATTTGGCCCGCTTGGAATAATTCTCGACCTCGTAATTGTTTTATTCATCACCCGAATTATCTACAATCGGAAGAAAGAGAAAAAGCCCAAAAAGAAGGATTGGGAAAGTCGGTTCCCTTGAACCTCTCCGATACAATGCTTTAAGTATCGGAACAGCGATAAGAACATCATAGGTGAGCAACGATGGCAAATCAAGACCCACAGCCGGAGATTTATACTACTTCGCATAATTTCGATGCGTCGGCCGCAAATGTGACTGCCGGAACTACAAATACCGTGACTGTCTACACCAACCAAGCCAACAACGAGGAAGTGCGGATTTACGCAATAGAAGTTATGGTTCAAGACGAAAATGGCTCGCCGGTCACCACCTTGTCAGATTTCGATATTGCTATCGGCGTCGGCCCAAACAATGTTCCATCCAACTCATTCAATATCAACGGTTTGAATATCAAAATGCAAAATGGTGGAGAGCCATTGGCTTTCCCCTGTCCGATTCTCGTTCTATTCCAACAACCATTACAAATTACAATAGAAGTGATGACGACAATTGCTACTTCGTCAAACCGAGAGCGAACTGTCAAGGTAAATCTCATTGGTGAACTCGCAATTCAGAAGGTCGCTTGTCGAACTTGAATTGCTCCTATCCTTTAAGTATCAAGCGAGCCGATAATAGTTCATGGGTTTGCGGCGTCAAGCATGGGAATGGAGAAACCTTGTTGCTTCGGGAGCGAGTGCTTCCACAAGAAGTCATACGGGGCATCCCGTTAATTATGAGAAGGGCAATACCCCTGTCGCTGTTATTCCACCCTTCAACACCCCTATTGATATTTTCGTAGGTGGGTATGGAAATAATCTCGATAAACCCGCAGAATTGAGGGCTACCCAATTCATCATCATTGACTACATTTCAGGATGGCCTATGCAAGCCCATTTGAATATCCGTATCAACGAAACCCGCTTCTTCCAAACGCCCGATACCGTAGTGCAAACAGGTATTCCATGCGGTGCGGTTCCATTTCCTGATTCCAACGCATTGAATCTCTATTCCTACCGAGGCGCAAGTGATGAAGTGAACATTCCACCAATCTATATCCTACCCGGTCAAACATGGGGCATAGAATGGACTTATGTTTCCAACGATTTGAACAACATTGAATTACCGCCCGCTACTATTTATGGAAATCAAACCAAGATAAGTATGCCCGCTAATCGTCAATATACACCAACCACTAATGACGGTGTATTCAAGGCGTATGTCAAATACCTGCTTGTGGATGGTTCCGATGCCGTAATCGCCATGCAATTACTGATGGAGGGTATTCCAATTAGCATAGACACCATTTCCGCATACAAGCGTAGCCTCATCCGAAGCCGACTATTTGCGGATGCGGAAGAAAAAGAAGCCCCGATGGGCGTTAGACGGGTGATTTAATGTCCACAAGGAAGCAACTTTATGAATGGCGTCTTTTCGGACAGGGGGCATACACGGCCGCACAGGTGGGGGATGGAAGCACATACCCATCAGGCGGCGAGCGAATGAGTATTTTCACAGGGGGATATGGAAACAATGTCACCGAGTCTAATATGGTGCGAGAAGACCACTTCATCGTTATTGACCGTTTTGGTTCGACTAATGGGATAATTGGTGCAACTGCGAGTGCGGGGTCGTTGACTTCATGGAATCCGAACCTATTTGTTCAACTTTACATAGACACCACAGCCTACTATCAAGACCCTCAAAATGTTCAAGATATTGGCATATCAGGAATGGCGAGTCCATATCCTGCGACCGAAGGTGTGAGGCCAATTCAATACTTCCTACGGCCGCCCGTATATGTCCTTCCTGAACAGACTTGGGATATTAGAATTACCTTTATGAATGACCTTGCAGGGGTGGCGAGCATCAATTCAGTCACTACCATCCCTTCCACCACTACCATTGGTCGCTGTTTCGTGCAGTATTGGCATTTCGATGGTGCAGACGCCCTAATATGCCACCAACTGTTGAAACTCGGTATTCCGGTGTCTGTTGATACTGTCGAATGGTATAAGCAACAACTACTGCTCACGGAGGGTCTTGAAACTGATGTGTGGAAGGAATACCTCGCCATGTCGGAAAAATATCGTCTAATGGAAGAAAAGCGAGAGGCATACTATGGGCGAGGCAAGAAGAAGGCGTAGTCTTTAAGTATCAAGCAGGGGGAATGAAAGGATATGTCAGGTGAAACGAATGACGATATTCGCAAACTGAAACGCCCCTATCGTAAGAAGGCGTATCAAACAGGATATAGTCAAAAAGGAGAGGCCATGAGTTCTCCGCCAATGCCTCAACATACCTACATTACGGAAACCCACGACCAAACCACACCTGTTAGACCCGGCCTTGACCCACGCACTTATGACCGTGATGTGAGGCCATCCGCAGAAGGCATAGATATAGCGAGAGCCATTAACTTTGCGAATTATCCTTGGCACTTAGTTCCCAAACCCGAATCGGCTAACTTGATTCAACGACGAAAATATGATTTTTCAGCGTCGAACTTTGATTTGGCGGATGATGAATACATCGACCTGATTGTTTTGAATGCAAGCAATGTCTATGGTTCTGATTCATGGTTGGATGAAGGACAGGTTCTCACAGGGACAGACACAGGCGTATTCGTTCCTGCACCGACCGCATTTACAGCAGGAACAGCCCCACCATCCCCTAAATTAAGAAGTATTGCCCAAACAGGGCCGGTTCCACCAAGAGCAAGCACTTCTCGGTTCCCCACAGGCACAGGTAGTGGAACAGTCGCCGGTATCGGCACAGGGTCTACATCAACTACGGTCAGTCAAGGCGATTTCTATGTGGTTGGCTCTTTCGGACACTCCGAAGCCCCTACATCAACCGCAGGGGTCACTTATCAGATTTGGGTTGATAATAGACTATTCCTTGAATGGAGTGATTTTCAATGGTCGCCCGTCACCCCTAAAACCGACCAATGGAAGTTTGACCAACCCGTTCTCGTCGCAAAGCAAGTCGTATTTAGAGTCGTCAATCGAACAGGGTCAGGTATCAGCACAAACACGATGGAAGCCTGTTTCGCAGGATGGTCTGAATCGAAGGATGCGTGGGTGGATATTGGCCGCTTAGGTGTTGAAAGAAGCAATCCGGTGACATGATAGGCTTTAAGTATCAGCGAGCGCAAATAATGGCTTGAGGTATAACCATGCCAACCAATGCCACAGGCACGAATGACGGCAAAGCCGGACTCCGTATAAAGGAAGTAGACGGCAATCCAAATGTGCCGGGTGTTTCCACTATTGTAGTATCCAATACTACATTAACAGACGATGGAAATGGTCAGGTCACAATCACCACAGGTGGTGGTGGTGCCGGCGTGGACTCAATCACATTCGGAACAACAGGATTAACCCCTGCTACGGCTACAACGGGTGTCGTTGCTGTTGCGGGAACATTGGTTGTCGCTAATGGCGGAACGGGTGCGACTACATTAACTGATGGTGGAGTGCTTTTAGGTTCAGGAACAGGGCTGATTACACCTCTTGCACAAGCAACAGATGGGCAATTGGTCATCGGTTCAACAGGTTTAGACCCTGTTTTGGCTACATTAACTGATGGAACAGGAATTACCATTACCGAAGGGACAGGGACAATTACGATTGCGGCTGATAACAATG
>LWDU01035202.1_pt1 | contig 71773 bp, 71 predicted proteins | sample 727161 | NCBI WGS metagenome assembly LWDU01 (sample SAMN04566230, study PRJNA314399) | hydrothermal vent metagenome | isolation source: deep sea hydrothermal plume seawater | place: Mexico: Gulf of California, Guaymas Basin | collected 2004-07-11 | reverse complement strand
TGCTTTTGGGCGTTTACCATGCATGTTCAATTCAACGCCATCATCGCTGATCAGTATTTCGGCGCCCGCCTCTTCAAGCTTCGCCAGTACAGTCTCAAGATGTTCCGGTCTTGCCTCCTTGACCTTGACCCGGCCCCCGGTTGCGGCAGCCGCAATAAGATAGGTGGCAGCCTCTACTCGATCTGCAATCACTCGATGACTGCATCCATGCATGGATTCAACACCATGAATGGTAATGGTATCTGTGCCCTGGCCGGTAATTTCAGCGCCCATGGCGTTTAAACAGTCTGCAAGATCGATAATCTCTGGTTCTTTGGCACTGTTCTCAAGGATGGTTTTACCTTCTGCCAGGGTCGCTGCCATCATAATTTGCTCGGTACCCCCGACGGTACAGAAATCAAATACGATATGGGCACCTTTTAACCTGCCATCAACAGACGCATGGACGTAACCTTTTTTCATCGCGATTTTCGCACCCAAAGCCTGCAAACCGCGTAAATGCTGATCAACAGGTCTGGGTCCAATAGCACAGCCACCCGGCAACGAGACAATGGCCTGGCCGTAATGCGCCAGCATCGGCCCAAGGACTAAAAACGAGGCGCGCATTTTTTTAACCAGATCATAATCCGCAACGAAACTGTTAATGGTGTTGGCATGAATCTCAAGACTCATTTTTTCATCAACAACAACTTCCACACCGAGAGAACCGAGTAGTTCAATCATTGTTGTTATATCCCGGAGATGCGGCACGTTGGCAATCCTGACCGGATCATCAGCCAGCAGTGAAGCGGCTAACATCAATACCGACGAATTTTTTGCACCAGAAGCCCGTAGCTCCCCATTCAGCCGGGTTCCACCTCGAATAAGCAGCTTATCCAAATCTAGCTCCCACCCCTTTCATCCGGGCTGTTACAACGCATGCTGACGGCATGAATTTCGCCTGAACGTATTTTTTGACTCAACAGTTTATTAACCAGTTGCTGCCGTTTTAGTCTGCTGAGCGCAGCAAAGACTCCAGCGACCAGATCCAACGACAGGCGGTTCCCGTCCACGACCATTTCAATTTCGCACTCGCCGAGCCCGTCGACCAGCAACGCTCTAATTTCCGCTTCATCCATCTTTTACAATCCGGGGCTTAAAAACGGCGCAATCATACCATGTCATTTACCCGCCCAATAACCGGCATTGCAAAGCCGTCGCGTAAAGAGTGGTCAACTGTTAGCTTTTAAAAGCAATAATCTGCCGCACGCCGGTGACATCAGCTACATCCAGCAGATGCGAAGGCGCATTCTCAATAACAAAAGTTTTGTTCAACTTGATGGCTCTTCTTTGCCAGGAAATAAGCAGGGCAATCGCTGCAGACCCGACAATTTCTGCCTCGCACAAATCAAAGATGACCACGTCGCCAGTCTTTTCCAGCAGTGTGAGACCTTCTACCTGGTATCCAGCAACGGTTTCGACACTCAGCAGCCCGGATACCTTGATTCGACCCGGGTCTTCCTCCGATAGTGACATTCGACTAGACATCAACGCTCCAATGAGCAATAACCTCGTCTATGTCGTTGTTGTTTTTCTGCATGGCAGCTGCGAACTGGGAGCGAAACTGCAACCCGATATTTATCCCGTTGATGGTCAGGTTACGAAGTTTCCAGTCTTCATCAATCAGCACGAGAGTATAATCAACCTTGTAAACTTTTGCGTCCTTGCTGTGGATCTCAAGGGTAATTGCCGCCCGGTCAGGTTTTTTTTGAGGCGTCGTAGGTTTAAGTACCAGGACTTCCTGGTTATCGAATTCAATCAGCGCCTTGGCATAGGTCTGGATTAATCCCTGGCGGAAACTCGAGACGAATTGCTCTTTTTGTGCATCCGTTGCACGGCGAAAATACTTCGCCATAACACCCTTTGAGAAACCTTCGAAGTCGACGAAGGAACCCAGTGTGGCGTCCACAGTCGAGTAAAATTCATCCGGATTGGTCTCAAATAGAGGCTGAATCTCTACCAGCCGAGTCAGTAATTCGTCCGTCGCTTTCTGAACAGCGCTGTGCGCATCGATCACAGCAAAACTGTTGCCGGTTGCCACCAACAGGCACACGGCTAACACTCTGACTGTAAATCTACTCATAAATCCGCCCACGAATGTCACCATGATTACTCCTCGCACTAAAATTTCTTCAGCAGGAATTGGCCAATAAGCTCTTCCAGTATAACTGCGGATTGCGTGTCAGTTATCTCATCCCCGTCCTGCAAATATTCTTCTTCGGCACCAATGCTTAGCCCAACAAGCTTCCCCCCAATCAAACCTTCAGTCAGTATTGCCGCAGTGGAATCGGTACTGATCTGGTCCACATCAGAATCAATTTCCATCCTGACCACGGCCATAAAGGTCTCCTGGTCAAGGGTGATTTCCGCAACGCTGCCAATGCCCACACCGGCAATACTCACCCTGGAACGGACAACCAGGCCGCCGATGTTTTCGAATTTCGCGTAAACGGTATAGGTGTTCGTGTCAGTGCCAACATTAAAGCCGCTGACCTGAATCGCCAGTATAGCCAGGGAAATTATCCCTGCCAGTAAAAACGTTCCCACAACGATTTCAATAGTTCTCATCTGCATAGCATTACCCGTCAGTCAAATTATTCAACAATCTACTCATCAGAGCTTAAACATCACCAGCGTCAGGAAGAAATCCAGCACTAATACCGCGACGGAAGAGTATACAACTGTCCGAGTTGTTGCTGCTGCAATCCCTTCCGACGTGGGTTGGGTGTCGTAACCCTGAAACACAGCGATCCAGATAACCACAATGCCGAACACGATTGACTTGATAATCCCTTTGAGGATGTGAGAAACAAAGTCAACGCCATCCTGCATTGACGACCAGAAGGCTCCCTCATGCACCCCAAGCCAGTTCACACCAATCAGTGAAGCAGCCCAGATGCCAACCACCGAAAACATCAGCGCCAGTATCGGCATAACGATGAATCCTGCCCAAAGCCTGGGTGCGATAATTCTTTGCAGCGGATCAACGCCGATCATCGCCATACTGCTGAGCTGCTCAGTCGCTTTCATCAGCCCGATTTCCGCTGTGACTGCAGAACCGGCCCGACCGGCATACAGCAGGGCTGCCACAACGGGACCAATCTCCATCACCAGGACGAGCGCAACCCCCAGACCGAGCGCACTCTCAGAACCGTACTTGACCAGCTGATTATATCCCTGCAGCGCTAGCACCGCGCCGATGGAGAAGCCCGACAGCACGGTGATGACCACCGATAAAACACCCAATTGATAGATCTGGCGGATATACAACTCTGCGTTTTTCAATTGCGGTCGTCGCCAGATGGCTTGCCACCAGATATTTCCCGCCCGACCCAGAATCTCAAGTATTCCAAGCAGGTACTGCCCTATTCTCCTTAGGCTTGAGAACATCTTAGTATAGTGTCCTATACAAGTAGTCCTTCACGGTGAAATTGCCATGTTCAGCGGTCCCTCGCAATCTGCAGTAACTCTTCCCGATAATCCTCTGCAGGATAGTGAAACGGCACCGGACCATCTGGCAGTCCGTTGATAAACTGCCGCACCCTGGGTGACGATTCTTCAGCAAACAATTCATCTGGCGCGCCTGTGCCGATGACCTTGCCATCGGAAATGACGTAGATAACATCGGCAATACTGGCTGTCTCATTAATGTCATGCGAAACAATAATACTGGTTGTTCCAAACACCCGATTTTGGGTCTTTATCAACTGAACGATCACCCCCATGGCAATAGGATCCAGCCCGGCAAAGGGCTCATCGTACATAATAATTTCCGGGTCGAGGGCAACAGTCCGCGCCAGTGCCACCCGGCGATTCATCCCGCCCGACAGTTCCGTTGGAAACAGCCGACTTGCACCTCGTAACCCAACGGCTTGCAGCTTGATCAGTACGAGGTCCCGGATCATGTCTTCCGGTAGATTGGTGTGAATGCGCAACGGGAATGCCACATTGTCAAAAACCGACAGATCTGTAAACAGGGCACCGCTTTGAAACAACATACCCATGCACTTGCGGATTTCAAAGATTTTCTCTCGGGAAAGGTCAGGGATTGAATGACCATTAACGATAATACTCCCGGTATCCGGTTTCAATTGCCCGCCGATAAGCCTGAGCAACGTCGTCTTACCCGTACCACTTGGACCCATGATCGCAATAATTTTGCCCCGCGGGATATCCAGCGACACCCCGTCAAATATACGCCGGGAGCCTCGATTGAACGTCAGGTCCTTGATTATTATTTGGTTCTCTTTCATAACAGCATAACGCTAACACCACTTGCATCTTCGAACCACCTACAATACTGCTCCGAGACACTTAGATACCGATGGAGAAATTGCGCCTTGCAATAACCGTCAAATACAACTTTAATTGTCCGCCTCGTTTACTGTCCAGATAGAATTCCAACGTAGTATGTTGATTTACAGTGTTTTGTTACTGGTAGGATTTCTTGTTTTGTTTAAAAGTGCCGACCAGTTTGTAATCGGTTCTATCGCGACAGCAAAGAATCTCAATATCTCACCAATGGTCATCGGCCTGACAGTCGTCGCATTAGGAACATCCGCCCCTGAAATATTTGTTGCCGTTGCTGCTTCCCTTCGTGGGGAGCCAGAACTCGCCATCGGTAATGCCATCGGCTCAAACATCGCAAACCTGGGTATGGTACTCGGGGTGACGGCAATCCTCGTACCTTTGCCGTTCAGGCCTGAAGTGCTGAAAAATGACCTGCCGATTATGTTTTTTGTCACCTTGTGCGCCGGAGTCGCCCTGGTTGATCTGCAACTGACGATAATCGATGGCCTGTTGCTCGCATCCGGTCTGGTGATGTTTCTGGTGAGAGTTGGCATGCACAGCAGGAACAGGGATGAAGATGAAGTCATAGAAGTAGAAGAACTGCAAGACATTCCCGATATGCCCATGAACAGGGCTGCGCTCAACCTCGTTCTAAGCCTGGTTTTCCTGCTGTTAAGCGCAGAGTTGCTGGTCTACTCAGTGGTCGCAATCGCCAAGTATATGGGGGTGAGTGAAATGATTATCGGTCTAACGGTCATCGCCATCGGGACGAGCCTGCCTGAGTTGGTCGTCTCGGTTACCAGCGCTCTAAAGGGCCAGACCGACCTGGCGATAGGCAACATACTGGGTTCGAATATTTTCAACCTGCTCGCGGTACTTGCGATTCCTTGTATTTTATCTCCCATTGAATTTAGCCCGGAACTTTTGTGGCGAGACTATGGCTTGATGCTGGGTATGACGCTGATCGTGTCCCTGTTTGCTTATGGCGTTCTGAACGAGCCTCACATATCCCGGCTCGAAGGACTACTGCTACTTCTGGTTTGGTTCGGTTATCTCACCTCCCTGTACTATTCCACGCAACCTGCCTAGGAGGAATCACTTGGCAATGTCCGCATCCTGACTCATACTGCGACTTTCCGATCCTCACCTGATTTCATGCTTACCAGTCGCACGATTATTCTGTTCTGCCTGATCTTGTTGTTTGCCGCTATTACCAACCTGATGATTGATCAAGCCGATGACCCGGACACCAATCCTGCTTTTGCCAGGAACGATCCTGATCTGTATATGTTAAATGCGGACATCACTCAATTCTCGGAGACCGGGGTTCCGCAACATAACATCAGAGCAGAACGACTCACTCACTTCCCCTTAACGGATATCACCACATTGAAAACGCCGAACATGACGTTGTATTCCGATCAGGAGAACTCCCTGCCCTGGGAAATTGCAGCGGAAAACGGGCGCCTGTTACCTGAAGTTCAGGTCAGAGAACAAATTGTAGAACTCTGGGACCATGTACTGGCGATACAGGAACGCAAAACCGGTGACTTCGTTAATATTCGTACCGAGAGCCTCACGGTGTACCCGGATAGGGAATATGCAGAAACAAACCAAAATGTGACCATCAATGATAAGTCAGGTCGGACACTTGCCGGTGGCATGCAGGCCTTTTTTGGACAAGAACGCTTCATTTTCTATGCTTACAAGGAGCAAAGAGTTCATACCGTTTTATCACCCACATTCGAATAAATGTAAGTCATGCTAATTTGCGCTAGAATCTCTCGAATCCTTTATTTCCAACAGCCATCAGTGAAAACATCGCGACCTTGTTTTGCTCTACTTTCCTTCTTCTTGTTGTATCAGCAAAGCTACGCGCTGGATTCTGATCGCGAGCAGGACATCAACATTTTGTCTGACACTGCTATCGTCAATGATAAAACAGGGGTTACAATTTACTCAGGCCGCGTCACTATTGATCAGGGTACGCTCCATATTGCGGCTGATGAAGTCAAAGTTGTCATGAGCGAAAGAGAGGTGCTGCAGTTTATCGCCAGTATGAAGCCCCAGTCTGAAGGTCTTGCACACTATGAACAACAACAGCAACAAAATAATGAACTGGTATCAGCAGATGCAAAAACCATCACTTATTTCCTACAGGAAGAACGATTACATCTCGCTGGTAAAGCCTATTTAAAACAGGCCAGGGATTCCTTCGCCGGGGACTTGTTACACTATGACATTGCCAAAGGCATTGTCGAAGCGACGGGTGGCAGCGAGAAAAGCGGTGACCGGGTCCACGTCGTAATTTCCCCGAAACTCGCCGATTAGCCCGGTATCTTTCTAACTGGGTGTTGTTAGCGATGGGTTTGCAACCAAGATAAATCATGAATGTATTAAGAGCTGAAAATCTAGCCAAGAGCTACGGCAAACAACTTGTCGTGCGGGATGTCACCATTTCCCTGCACAGTGGTCAGGTAGTGGGGCTCCTGGGCCCAAATGGTGCAGGGAAAACAACCTGTTTCTATATGATTGTCGGCTCCATCAGGGGAGATTCAGGAAAAATTTTCTTCGACGATATCGATATTACACCCAAGCCAATGCATGAACGTGCACGAACGGGTATCGGTTACCTACCTCAGGAGGCTTCGGTTTTTCGCAAGTTGTCGGTTGCGGAGAATATCATGGCTATCCTGGAGATTCGCAAAGACCTGAATCAATCCCAAAGACTCGAAAAGCTGGAAAGCCTGCTGCGGGAGTTTCATGTCTCCCATATTCGCAATAACCTGGGTATGTCACTGTCCGGTGGAGAACGGCGCCGCGTCGAAATCGCGCGCGCCCTGTCGATGGAACCCGCATTCATCTTGCTTGACGAGCCCTTTGCAGGTGTTGACCCAATTTCAGTTAACGATATAAAAATCATAATTTCACAGCTATCCGATCGGGGAATTGGTGTACTGATCACCGACCACAATGTGCGGGAGACCCTCGATATCTGTGAAAAAGCCTATATCGTCAGCGAAGGCAGGATTATCGCAGAGGGAGCAACCCAGGTGATATTGGCAAATGAACAAGTTAGGAAGGTCTATTTAGGTGAAGACTTCAGGATGTGACACGGTTCACAAATATCCCATTTATACAAGGTTCTCATCAAAGCCAAGCATGAGTATGATTAGCCTATGGCAATGAAACTAGGATTATCGCTTAGACTGGGTCAACAACTTCGCATGACCCCCCAGTTGCAGCAAGCCATTAAGCTGCTGCAACTCAGTACATTCGATTTACAACAAGAGATTCAGGAAGCCCTTGATTCAAACCTGATGCTTGAAGAGGCACCGCTGGAAGGCGAAGGGGAAAGCGATGCCGATGGTGAAACTACCTCCCTCGACACGCCAGAAGAAACAATAGACGGACAAGCCGCCGCTATGGAGGCTGAAACAGACCTCGCTCAAACCGCAATGGATGGTGATGATCAACCGGCACCACCCAACCCGGAAATTGACGGTGAATCAATTCCGGATACCAGAGAACAAATAACATCAGACAACATAAGCGACGAACTTCCCGTGGATAGCCTCTGGGAAGACGTCTGGGACGATGTGCCGTTACCGTCGAGCTACTCTGCACCGGACGAGAATAGCGACAACTACCTGGAGAACCAGAATTCCTCGACCGTTTCACTTCAAAGTCATCTTGAAGAACAGCTTAATATGCTTGATCTGTCGGATGTTGATCAATTAATTGCCATGGCAATTATCGATGGGCTTGATTTCGAAGGAGTTCTGACCATTAGCCTCGACGATGTCCTGGTTAGCATGCAGGATGAGTTTCAGGATGTGATTGAAATTGAAATGGACGAAGTTGAAGCTGTACTTCACCTCATCCAGCACCTGGATCCGGTGGGCGTCGCAGCGAGAGATTTGAAGGAATGCCTGACCATTCAGCTTAATCAGCTTCCGCAAACTACACCCTGGCGAAAAGAAACATTACTTGTGGTTCAGAATTACCTTCCCATGCTGGCCAATCGTGACTACGCCTACCTGATCCGTAAAAGTCGCCTGAAAGAACCTGAACTGAAGGCAGTGATTAGCCTGATCCAAACCCTCAATCCCAGACCCGGTGCTGACATCAGCCCACCTACTACAGAGTATGTTGAACCCGATGTTATTGTCACGAAGCAAAATGGCCGCTGGGTCGTCGAACTGAATTCAAAATCAGCGCCCAGAATCAGGGTCAACTCCGGTTATGCCGCAATGGTCAAACGTGCGGACAGCAGCTCAGACAACACCTATTTGAAGAATAATCTGCAAGAGGCGAGATGGTTTATCAAGAGCCTTCAGCAGCGCAATGATACCCTGCTCAAGGTGTCGACAAAAATCGTCGAATACCAGAGAGGCTTTCTGGAGTATGGCGAACAAGCCATGAAGCCCCTGGTTTTACACGATATCGCTGATGCCGTGGATCTGCATGAATCGACTATCTCGCGGGTGACCACACAAAAATATATGCACACACCAGCCGGTGTGTTTGAACTGAAGTATTTCTTTTCCAGCCATGTCAGCACGCATGCCGGGGGCGAGGTGTCCTCCACGGCAATAAGAGCGTTGATAAAGAAACTTGTTACGGAAGAAAATCCGCGCAAACCGCTGAGTGACAGCAAAATCGTCAACCTTCTGGCGGAACAGGAAATTAAAGTGGCGAGGCGAACAATCGCCAAATACAGGGAATCCCTGATGATTCCGCCGTCAAATGAAAGAAAACAACTTGTTTAACACCCAAACTATTGATCTCAAAGGATAAAAGCCAAATAAAATTAAAAAAAAACAAACCCAGATAGTCTAGAATGTAATGTAGATCTTATCCTCTGTCAGCTTTGTCTTTCAGTGGCATAAGCGCCAGAGGTAGTCCCGAAAAGATTCGGGTTATTTTGTCAAGTTATAAAGGAACTAAACCATGCAAATCAGCGTCAGTGGCCACCATATAGATGTTACCGATTCCCTCCGTGCTTATGTCGAAACAAAGCTAGACCGGCTTGAACGGCACTATGATCGAATAACAAATATGCAGGTGATACTTAGCGTCGAGAAGCAACGACAAAAGGCCGAGTCGACCATACGAATATCCGGCGGTGAAGTCTTCGCTGAAGCTGAATCCGAGGATCTCTATGCTGCCATAGATATGCTCGCCGACAAGTTGGACAGACAACTCATAAAGCAGAAGGAAAAAACCACCGATCGAAAACAACGAGTTCGATAAACTACATAGCGGGGCTGACCAACAAGTGAATATTGAATCAATATTAGCGCCCGAGCGTACTTACTGCGCACTGACGGCGGCAAGTAAAAAACGGATTCTGGAAGAGGCTGCCATAAGAATAGCTGATTCCCTGCCCGGGGTTGAAGCCGAAGAACTCTTCGGCAAGCTCATTAACCGGGAAAAGATCGGCACAACAGGTATCGGTCACGGTATTGCGATACCGCACTGCCGCCTGGACGGCTGCAAGAATATTGTTGGCAGTATTCTCACATTGTCCAACGCGGTGGATTTTCAGGCGTTTGATGATCAGCCTGTGAACATATTGTTTGTCCTGCTTGTGCCAACCGAAGAAGTCGACGAGCACCTGCAGGTACTGGCGATGCTCGCAGAAAAGTTTGAGTCTTCAGACTATCGGGAAAAACTGAGTAACGCGACCCACGATAGTGAGTTGTATGAAATCGCGATCACCGACCTCTATCCCGACACGAAACAAGCCCTTCGCTAGTAGTCCCTAAAGGTAAGGTGCACTATGATTTCCCTGATCATTTTAAGCGGACGTTCTGGCTCTGGTAAAAGTACGGCGCTCCACGTGTTGGAGGACCTCGGCTATTATTGTATAGACAACCTTCCGGTAAGCTTGCTGAATCCGCTGATAAGTCGCTTGTCCATCAGTCAAACCCTCACAAAAGTGTCTGTTAGTATCGATGCAAGAAATATTGCCGAAGACCTCGCCAACTTCCCGGAGATTGTTGCCAATATCAGAGAAGTTGATTTGCAAATCGTGTTTCTGGATTCATCAAGCCCGGCGTTGGTGAAAAGATTTTCCGAGACCCGGCGAAAGCACCCGCTCAGCAACAGTAAACGGGATCTACGCGCGGCACTGGATTATGAGACAGATCTGCTTGATCCAATTTCCGCCCTGGCAGACTTGACCATTGACACAACCAGCCTAACGATTCATGAGCTGCGAGACCTGGTCGGCACCCGGTTAACTGGCAGAAAACAGGAACTGGCGCTGTTGTTTCAATCCTTTGCCTTTAAAAATGGGGTCCCTGTTGATGTTGATCTGGTGTTCGATGTTCGATGCCTGCCAAATCCGCATTGGATAAACAACCTCAGATCCCTGACGGGGCTTGATGAACCCGTGCAGAAGTTTCTTGCGGGCCAAGAGGATGTCACTGAAATGCTGGATGACATTTATGTGTACCTTAAGACCTGGTTACCAAAATTCGAGGAAAATAACCGCAGTTACATGACGGTCGGCATCGGCTGTACCGGCGGACAGCACCGGTCCGTTTATATATCGGAAAAGCTCTTCCAAAGTTTCAAAAGCAAATGGCACAATGTGCAGATAAAGCACCGCGAGCTCGGCAAACTCACCACGGCCCCACAAACGGAAACCTAAAGGATCCAAGAGGTAGTTCTAGTTGATCCAAAAGACGGTGAAAATTCAGAACAAGCTGGGCCTACATGCCCGCGCAGCTTCAAGCTTTGTAAAAACAGCCCAGGAATTCGCTTCAACAGTTACCGTCACCAGTAGTTCTGCGAAGGCGAATGGCAAGAGCATTATGAATATGATGATACTACAGGCCAGCTTTGGTTCAGAGATTCTGCTCCAGGTCGAGGGCGAAGATGAAACCGAGTCAATAGAAGCATTATTGAATCTGGTTGATCAAAAGTTCGGCGAAAACGAGTAAACATGCCCGCACTCACCAAGCACAGTCCCCTCGAAAAGTTTGGTGAGTTGCTAGCCCACGGCGCCTACAACCAAATTCGCAACCAGATCGACATTCTAAAGCCGGTTGACATCGCTGCACTGCTGGAATCGTCACCGCCAGATGAACGCACAATTATCTGGAATCTGCTGGAGCCGGATCGACAGAGCGATACCCTGCAGGAACTGAATGAGGAACTGGTTAGCGATTTGCTTGCCGACATTCCCAGGGATGATATCGTCCACCTGCTTGAACAGGTCGATTCTGATGATGATCTGACAGACATTCTGCAACATCTGCCAGACGCTATTACGCATCAATTACTCCAGTCAATGGATTTGCAAGACCGGGCGCGCGTTGAAAACCTGCTGTCATACCCGGAAGATGTAGCTGGCGGGTTGATGGATACGGATACCATCAGCGTACGCGGCGGGGTGACCCTGGATGTAGTCCTGCGTTATTTACGCCGTCACAATGAACTACCGGCGATGACAGACAATCTTTTTGTTGTCAATCGATATGATGTCTATCGTGGCTCACTTCCCTTAGGAAAATTGTTAGTTTCAGACCCCGCGCTGACAGTTCGTGGAATAATGACAACTGACCTTGAACCTATTCCCGCTGATATGGATGAATCGGTCGTCGCAGAACTATTCGCCCGCTATGATCTTGTTTCTGCTCCCGTCATTGATCCTGACGGCAAACTGTTAGGGCGGATTACCATCGACGATGTGGTGGACGTCATCAAAGACGAGGCTGATCATTCTTTACTCGGTATGGCTGGCCTGACAGAAGATGAGGATACTTTTGCGCCGATTCTGAAAACTGCAAAGTCTCGCACCCTGTGGTTAGGCGCAAACCTGATCACCGCTTTTATTGCCTCATCGGTCATCAATATCTTTGAGGAAACAATCGCCAAGGTTATCGCCCTGGCCGTGCTTATGCCGATCGTCGCCAGCATGGGTGGGGTAGCTGGCAGCCAGACACTCACCTTGACTATAAGGAGCATGGCTCAGGGTCACTTGATGGAAAACAAACTACGCTGGCTGGTGAATCGGGAACTGGCTGTCGGGGCCATCAATGGCCTGCTCTGGGCGCTGGTAGTGGCCGTCGCATCGACACTGGTGTTTGATGATTTCACCCTGGGTCTTGTTATCGCCATGGCACTTATGATTAACCTGTTCACCGGAGCCCTGGCTGGCGCGACACTCCCTGCCCTGCTACGCTCAATGGGAATTGATCCGGCGGTTGCCGGTACCGTCGTTTTAACTACCATCACTGACGTCGTTGGGTTTTTATCATTTCTGGGGCTTGCTACCCTGTTCTACGCATAAATAGCATGCATAACTCGATACTCATAAATAAATACGCACAAAATGCCTGATAACAAACAAGAGTTACCTGAAGATGATAGCGACGATACGACTCGACCCAGCAAGTCACAACGTAAACGCGACGTCAAGGCAATCACCGAGCTGGGTGCAAAGCTACTGGACATTCCAGATACCCAACTACACAAACTGCCCTACCCGGACCTTATAGAAGCCGTACTGATCTGTAAAAAAATTACCAAGGGAAACGCCAGAAAACGGCAGGTACTCCACATCGGTAAGCAACTGCGGGGCCTGGACCTTGAACCAGTTTACCTGCTCGTTGATCGATTCGATGCCAGCTCAAGAAACCACGTCATACGGTTCCACCAGTTAGAAGTATGGAGAGACAGGCTTATCCGGCAGGACAAGCAGGTAATGGACGAAATTCTCCTCCAACTGCCAGATGTTGACAGGCAACATCTGCGTCAACTCGTGAGGAACGCAATCAACGAGGCGACAAAAATCGAGACCAGCCCCGACAAGCCGCCAGTTCACTTTCGGAAGTTGTTTCAATATCTCAAGGTTGAATCAGACGGGCGAATGGGTTCCGAACAATAGCGCTAAGGCACCCCCTCTCAACTCAACGCGTTTTGATCAAGATAAACTCTAAAAGGAGAGCAGACATCAAACCGATGTTTCACAACCTTCGCTGCAAATGAACCGGCATATCCCGACGAATCTGATCCTGCATTTCATAGTCCAACTCGGCGGTAATCACTTCCTCACCCATACCTGCCCTGGCAAGGACCTCGCCCCAGGGGCTAACCACCATCGAGTTGCCATAGGTCTTTCGGCCGGAATCGTGATCGCCTCCCTGACAGGCAGCAATCGTAAAACAAAAATTCTCAATAGCCCGGGCACGCATCAACACTTCAAAGTGTGCAGCACCGGTGGTCGTGGTAAATGCAGAAGGAATACAGAAACTGCGTACTCCCTGCTTGTGTAATTCTCTGTAAACTTCCGGAAACCTGATGTCATAACAGACCGTCAGGCCAAACAGACCAAAGGGTGTCTCCACGGTCTGCAGGTGATCACCCGGTTCAAATGTCTCCGATTCCACGTAGTGTTTCTGGTTATCTTCGACGACCACATCAAACATGTGGATTTTGTCGTACCGGGCGACCAATCGTCCATTGTTATCAAAAACCATTGATGCTGCCCGAATGCGTCTATCAGTTATCGACGTTCCATCAGGTCGTGCCGCCACAGGAACCGTACCCGCGAAGATCCAGCAATTTGTTTGTACTGAGATCTGTTGAAGGAACTGCTGAACAGGTCCATTTCCGCTGGCTTCTGCTTCACCTATGGTTTTAGGACTTGGATTGGCAAGGGCAGCGAAGTTCTCCGGGAGAAAAATAGCCTGAACCTGTTCAGCGGCTGCCCGCTCGATAAGCACCGCGGCCCGACTCAGGTTTTTTTCGATCTCCCGGCTGCTAACCATCTGTACCAGGGCGATTCTAGTCACCAGGCGGTGACTCTGGTTCATCCGGGGAAGCCCGGACTGTATCATTAAACATTGAATCGAACTCGATCACTGGCTCATCGATAGAGCCGGTGATTCTGTATTTAGCACTACTCAGTGCATCTATCTGATTTTGAAACAACTTCTGGGCCAGGAACACACCAGCACCGGTCAGGGGACTCACTGCAAATGCTGAATAGGCCGCATACCAGGGTAAGTTTCGACTCACCGGTAGTGTCACAATCAATTCGTTATCCAATGTTCGAGCGCCGAGATCTACTCTGCCCCCCACTTTAAATGTACTACTGGCGCCTTTGATTACAATTGGATCCAGAATATCTATGATCCCGGTATTAAATCGTGCCGAACCCTCAATTTCATCGAAGCTGAATCCACTGTCGACAACGTCGGAAAAATCTCCCTGGAGGCGGCGCGATAAAGACGCAAAATCAAGAATTCCCAGAAGTTTCAACGCTCCGACGTTGCTTTCCGCCTGAACAAAACGACCGTTGCCTTTGGCGATCTCAACCGTCCCGACAATAGTTTCCAGCTCAATCATTGCCGGGCTGCCTGACCAGGAAACATCGGACAAAAAGGTGAAGTCTTCGCCCTCAACACTGGAGGCATAGCCCCATTGTTCCATCGTAAAACCAAGGTCAGCGACCTGAATTTCACCGCTAAAGCTGCTCTGATGCTTTCCGTCATTTAACACCCAGTGTGCCGACGAGCCTTCAACCAGCTGAAGGCCTTTCACCTCGGCGGTGAGATTTTGCAGGACACTGCCTGAAGGATCGGGGCGATAATCAAACGACCAGCTTCCATAATCCTCGTCGTCCAAAAAAAGTTTTTCAACCCTGAAATCTACCGCGGTGAGTTCAGCCGGGTCAACATCCCACATCGGGTCTTCGTTGCCCTGATAATCGTTACTATCAAAGCGCATCACATCCAACTGAACAGTCATGGGAAGTTCATCGATATCCGGGATCATGATAGTGCCCGTTAACATGTCATTTTGAAGACCAACTGCCCATACATCCTGGTTTCGAGTCACGTAGGTCTGGACATCCTCTAACTCAAAGCCATAGGTATCCAGCAAACCGACCCGGAGCTCTATTGAGCCCAGTGTCTCTGCCAACTCATCTTCCAGTGAAGCGTCTGATTTTTCTCCCAGGTCTTCCGAAATCAATTCCCAATCACCATAGACCAGCTTATCAATTTCTCCGGTAACCTTGAGCTGGTCAAAGGTGACGGCCCCCATCGGTTTCTTACCGTAATGAATCCGACCACCGACAATAGAGTCGTCAATCACCTTGAGCACACCCCTGGTCTTGTTATCCAGGTTGAGCTCTATCCGAAAACCTGTGTCCAGAAATGTCTGTTGATATCTGAATGAAACGCTTTCTTCAGACACCTTCCCCATCGGCTGAGGCAAATCGATCGCAACACCATCAAGATCCGACTCGACTTCGATGAAGATCGGGTCCTTTGCCATCTGACCATAGGGGATGTGCAATGTCGCGTGATACCCAGCAATCCCGTTCGCACGCGTCAACAAGAGCTGATCAGACCATATTTGCAGCGCCTTAACGTCAACAGGGCCGGTAATATCAACATCGATTACCCCGCTATCCAGGCCACCATCAGTGAGTATCTCGCCATCAACCAGTTGTTCGAATAGCTGCGCTGTAAAGCCTTCAGAATTTATTCCACGGTGGGTATCGTAGGTAAAGTCACCCTCTAAATCTTCAACTCTCAAATCAAATTGAGGGATATAAACTGCGGACTGTTCGAGGGATACTTTTGCACGCACAACAGGAACTTCTTTCGCACGCAGCCCAATGGGTATATTTAACGTCGCGATACCCCTCATCACACCGGATCCAATCCATCCGTTAGCCATCTTGTTGGTGGATTCAAACAAGGGGGTTTCGGTAAGCAATCGCAACCCATCTGAAAACGGACCTTCCAACGAGCCATCAACTTCGATAGTGTCGACCAGCCCTGTGGGGTTTATTGGGATCCTGATTTCTGCTCGTGTAACCCTGCTATCGAACACGGCGGCTCTGGCGTTATCCACGTAGACCTCCCGATTCCCTACGTAAATAGTGCCTTCAAGATCATCCAGTCTTGGCCACAGCGGATCATAGTCAAGAATCGTGTCTTCAACTTTGAAGTATATTTCAAAGGCTTTTTGCTCTTTGGGCGCTTTTCCGTTCAAGGAGCCGTGGAACACCATGCCGCTTTCTGTTGCAAAACCACCGATAACGGCCTGAGATATCCAGTTGACCAGTTCATCCGGCAGCGTTGTAGGTATATAGATCGACGAATTTAGCAACTGTGTATTTCGTACCCCCAATTCCAGGCCCCAGTTGTGGTCCAGCTCTTGTGGCGGCAGGTTGAAGAACATTTTTGCATTGGCAGTGGTTTCTCCACTGGTCGCGACGATCAGCTCGGAGTGAATTTTCAGGTTCTGTGGCTCATAGCTGTAATGGATGCGTGTATGTGCCGAATCAAAGTGCCAGGGCGCTGAAAACAGCACCGGAAAAGTCATATTGAAGGGCGCGTCATTGTGAATATCGAGGAAACCCCCACCAGGAGTCAGGAGCACAAATCCATCCAGCTTGGAAATCGCGGGGGATCCTTTGTACCGATCAATTTTTACGTCATCAATGGTCGCTGTCAGTTTCAAATCGGGACTGTCATCACCAAACTGGCCGAGAAAAAAGACGTTCTCAATCACCCCTGTGGGATTAACAGCATCCACTGCTGTGGCTGTACTTTCATCCAGAACCTGAAACTGCTGCCCCAGATTCAGAACCGTCGCGGCGATCTTTCCAACATCAAGTAATGGAATACTGGTTGCAACCACGAGTTCATTGCCACCTGATTCAAAGGATATTCGAACGTCTTTGAGTTGCCAGTTTTCATCACCAACAATGCCATTCACCGTCGGAAGAAGAACCATACCACCTTGTCGCACATCACCACGGGCTACAAATTTTATGTTCAAATTCCGCAGAACATCAACCTCCCCGAGACTCGATTCTATAGTTACCTTGTCAATTATCGGCAAACCACGAATTTCAACATCCGAGCCCTGTGCCGTTAGCCACACTTCCCCGCTGATCTCCATATGTTTCAGTCGGTAGTCACCAAACACAACCGGGGGCAAGAACTCGGTGAGCTCCAGCAGAGGAAGCTTGAGATAAAACTCAGACCAGAAGTCATCACTACGGGGATCTCCCCGGTACATACCAGAAAATTGAAAGTGGGTTTTTGCGGTTTCCGGGTTGTCCAGATAGCTCAGGTAGAGGGGCCATGACAGGGTTCGGATATTTTCAGTCAGGCTAAGTTGAAACGGTCGATCCTTATAACTGGTCACCTTGTAGTGCCCGCGTCGGCCAAACACTTCGAACTCGACATCCCGCAGTCGAACAAAGGTCAAATAAGCAATGGATTCCAGCAATGGTTCCGGGTCAAAGGGCTTTCCCGACTTGGGTAGGCCACGAATCGACCAGCTACCTGCATCGTCCCGGAGCAACGCCAGCTTAAGACCTTCGATTTCTACCTCTCGTATGACCGGTGTGAGTTCTACAAAGGACGCAATAGTGTCTAACACAAGCACAACATGATCGAGCTCAATCGCCGGTTCATCCTTCGTTCCGATCACCAGATCCTGTACGACGAATTTCGGATCGAGGTAGGTCCAGGTCCCCTCCAGGGTACCGATAGATACAGGGAGGTTAATTGCGCCGGTAATTATCTCAGCAAAAACAGACTTGTATCCATCGATGGTAACGATGAGGATTCTGCCAATACTGACGTAGACTGCTGCGAGCACTAAAATGCCCAGCAGCAAAGCCTGGAAAGTTTTTACTATCAGTTTCTTGGCAGTCCTGGCAATCATTTCTATCAGCCAGACATTGTCAGGACAACATCAAATTGTTCCTGGGTATAGCTCGCTTCCACCTGGAATCGAAGTTTTGAATTGAGCGCCCTGGAAAGCTCAGCAACACAAGCAGCATCCTCATCCAACAATCGGTCTATAACCGGTTGTGCTGCCATTATCAAACAATCCTTGTCCCTGAAATCCAGGGCGCGGCGCTGAATATCCCGAAAAATCTCGAGACATACGGACTCAGCTGTTTTGATGAAGCCTTTGCCCGTACAGTAGGGGCACGGTTCACACATCATCTTCATCAGGCTTTCGTGTGTCCTCTTGCGAGTCATCTCGACCAGCCCAAGATCGGATATTTCTGTGATAGACCACTTCACGCGATCTGTTTGCTGGCCCTTTTCCAGCATTCGAAGTACCTGTCGTTTATGTTCCTCATTCACCATGTCGATAAAATCAATAATGACAATACCGCCGATATTTCGCAGCCGCAGTTGCCTCGGAATCGCAGCAGCCGCTTCGAGGTTCGTGCGGTAAATAGTATCTTCCAGATCCCTGCGACCGACGAATGCACCCGTATTCACATCCACGGTATTCATCGCTTCTGTCTGATCGATAATGAGGTAACCACCAGACTTCAACGGGACCTTCCGGTCCAGCGCAGTTTCGATTTGATCCTCGAGGTTATGTGCATCAAATAATGGAACGACTTCGGAAGACAGTTCCAGGCAGGCGGTTTTTTCTGGAATGAAGTCTCGCAGGAATCGTTCCAACACTGAAAAAATAGTCTTGTTGTCCACCAGGATTTTCGTGGTGTGGGTATTGATAATGTCTCTCATCACCCTCAGGTGAAGTGGCAGATCCTCATATATGAGGCAAGGCGAACTGGCCCGTTCTGATTCGAGACTAACCGACTTCCATCGAGACCTCAGCAGCCGTGCATCTCGCAGAATTTCTTCTTCACTGGCTCGCTCAGAAGCGGTCCGGACGATAAAACCATCACCCAGGTCAGGCTGGTGGATCTGCTCAAGAATCTGTTTCAGTCTCTGTCTTTCTTCTTCATCTTCAATCCGTTGGGATACACCAATGTGGGCAGAGGCAGGCATGTAAACCAGAAACCGGGAAGCCAGGGAGATGCTCGAGGAGGCTCGGGCTCCCTTGGTGCTGATCGGCTCCTTGGTGACCTGTACAAGTAACTCCTGCCCATCGTGCAGCACCCGGTTGATCGGGGGGTACTCCGGAGATTCGTTGCTGTCACCCGGTACAAACTCGTGCCCATTAACGAGATCCGTAATGTGCATAAACGCCGCACGAGGTTGGCCTATATCGACGAAGGCGCTCTGCATACCTGGAAGTATGCGAACCACTTTCCCCTTGATGATATTTCCTACGGTGCCACGCGTATGCAACCTCTCAATGAATATTTCCTGTAGTAAACCCTGCTCAACCACGGCGACCCGGGTTTCGTGGGGTGACACACTGATAATAATTTCTTCAGCCATGTCGAATTACATCCTGTCCAATTTGAATTTCTGTTCATGCGCTCTACCCGCATATATGCCTATTCACTGGGCCTACGAAAAATTCGGATCCCAAATGCGAACAACGCCCTGCTTGTTTCCATCAGCGGCAATCCAACGACACTTGAATAGCTACCGGAAATCTCTTCGACGAAGACCGCGCCCAGCCCCTGTATACCATATCCACCGGCCTTATCTTGCGGTTCACCTGAATCCCAATAATCCTGACGCTCCTCTAAGGTGAGTTTACGAAATTTCACTTTAGTTTCGACACAAAATGTACTCGTCGGTTCGTTTTTTTTACCAATTGTTACATCGGTCAACACAAAATGGCTTCTCCCCGACAGACGCAGCAACATCTCCATACCATCTTCCCTGTTCAGCGGTTTCCCCAGTACCTCATCATCCAGGACAACCACCGTATCTGCGCAGATAATCACCTTTTGATCATCCAGGGAAGGTTTGGCGGCTGACAGAACATATTCAAATTTGGACCGGGACATACGCCCGACGTATTCTGCAGCACATTCACCCGGAAACCTTGATTCATCGACATCGGGTATAACCACCAGGAAAGACAAGCCCAGCTGCTGCAACAGTGCAGCCCTGCGCGGTGAACCCGATGCTAATACTAGATCGCTCAACCCAACACCTTCAGGTTACGTTAAACACTCGCCTTAAATACCGCAGAACCATGAAAACCCAGGGCCACAACAAGGCGCTGATAAAGGCTGACACCAGGTACCACATATCCCACTCGGACAGCCCTGCAAGGTTCTCGACCCAGAAGTTAATCATCTGACTTAACCCAACCGTCGCAAATACAATCAAACTCTGTTGCCAAACCGCAAACATCCGCAGTCTCTGGTACAAACTGGAAGCAATATAGGCCACAACGATGAAAGCCATCCCATGTTGTCCCAACAAACTACCCAACAGAACATCGAGCAACAGACCAACCAACCACGCAACAACAATGCCAATCCGATGAGGCAACGCAATAATCCAGTAGATCAACACCAGCACTACCCATTGAGGTCGTAAATAACCCAGCTCCCAGGGGATAGAATCTGGCAGTGCGACAACCGAAAACAACATCGCAATAATGAAACTTGCGACAATTACCCAAAGACCGTTGCTTCTGATTTCAGCCACTGCTGCCATCACCAGCATCTATCGTATCAAGTTTTTCTTCGTTAAATACCAACAGCACGTGACGCGTCCGGTTTAACTGAGCACTCGGCGTGGCAGTTGCTGTGGCAAAAGGTTTACCTGGATCATGTTCCACTTTATTAACCGTACCCACCGGGTAGCCAATGGGAAACCGATCACCTAATCCTGAACTCACAAGAAAATCTCCTGGTCTTATATCTGCGGTGTTCTGCAGATGCCTAAGCTCTAATTGATGAGACACTCCAGTACCCCTGGCAATCAGTCTCAGATTACTGCGAACAACCTGAACCGGGACTGAATGTGATTCATCACTGATTAACAGGACCCGACTGGTAAACAAACTCACTTCGATTACCTGCCCCATTAGGCCCTGGGCATCAAGCACGGGCTGACCGACGAACACATTGTGGTTTAACCCCTTGTCGATGACAACTTCATGCCTTTTGGGATCAGGATCAACCCCAATCAGCTCTCCAACCAGCACATTGTCCTGTATTTTTGCTGCCGAACCCAAAAGATCCCGCAAACGATTGTTTTCGGCACGCAACGCAGCCATCTCCTGGGTTTTCCTGATCCAGGTCGATGATTCGACTCTGCATTTCCTCTCGGGATGAAAATACTTCCCGGAATACTTCAGCGGTCTTGTTGGGGTAGTCTGCGATGACGACAACCGGGGTCACCAGGACCGACAAACCGGCACGGGCATCGTCGAGTATATTGGAAAGGTGATCAACAACCATGAGACCGATGGACAAGATGCTGAGCCCCAGCATTTTGTACCCTATTGTTGTCTCTTCTAAGAACAGTGACTTAATGTAAGTTGTCCTGGTTGGATTTTAAAGTAGCCTCACGATTTGTTCGAAAAACATAACTTTTGCGGTAGGAACTAACTTAATCTATTGAATGGAGAGAAGGTCGCTGTCTCCCCGATCGTCCATGATTTCAAGTGCCCTGCCACCACCCCTGGCAACACAGGTCAATGGGTCATCTGCCACAATAACTGGCAACCCGGTTTCATTGGCCAGGAGTCGATCCAGCTCCCGTAACAAAGAACCGCCACCGGTCAGGACAAGTCCGCTTTCTGCAATATCAGCCGCAAGTTCCGGCGGCGTTTTTTCCAATGCACCCTTAACCGCCTGGACAATAACCGAGAGCGGTTCCTGCAATGCTTCGAGTATCTCGTTGCTGTTCAACGTAAAGCTCCTGGGCACCCCTTCGGCTAGATTTCTACCTCTCACATCAATTTCCCTGACTTCACTGCAGGGAAACGCCGTGCCAATTTCCTGTTTAATTCGCTCGGCTGTGGCATCACCGATAAGACTGCCCTGGGTTCTGCGTACATACGCGGTAATCGCTTCATCAAACCTGTCGCCGCCAACCCTGACGGACTGGGCATAAACAACCCCGTTGAGCGAGATGACTGCAATTTCAGTCGTGCCACCGCCAATATCAACAACCATTGTTCCAACAGCTTCATGCACCGGCAGTCCCGCACCAATAGCGGCTGCCATCGGCTCTTCTATCAAACGAACATCACGGGCACCGGCACTCATCACAGATTCACGAATAGCCCGACGTTCTACCTCCGTTGACTGACAGACAACGCTGACCAGCACCCGCGGGCTTGGGCGTATGATGCTATTTTCATGGACCTTTTTGATAAAATGCTGCAACATCTTCTCGGTGACCTGAAAATCCGCGATTACACCGTCCTTCAGAGGTCTGATGGCGGTGATATTACCCGGAGTACGACCCAGCATCCGTTTCGCATCGACACCCACAGCTGCAACGCTTTTCTGGTTATTGATGTTACTGCGTATCGCTACAACAGAAGGTTCGTTAAGTACGATCCCCTGATCACGCACGTAGATGAGAGTATTTGCCGTTCCGAGATCAATGGATAGATCGTTCGAGAACATGCCCCTCAATTTATTGAAGAACATGGGGGCACCTTATTATTTAGATTCAAAAACATTCGTAACTCTATCATTTATGTCTGAAATTAAACAAACTATAAGACATCTTTATGCAGAAAATGTGAAATAGACCCCATATTGGGGTCAGATCTAGCATCCCGCAATTATTTCGGCCATCAGTAGCAAAAAATATCCGCCGGTGGATTGCAGAATGAATGAAACCCCATTAGGATTCGACGCCGACAGATTTCCACTGACACAAAAGGATTCGGCGCACATTACTTTTGACCAGAACCAGTACGAAGCACTGAACATGATTATTGACGAAGAAGTCGTATTAAGCATAGCGGAACTTGCCCAGCTCGAGATCCTTCCTGAGCATATGCAGGAATATGTAGATAGTCTCAGCAACATACTCGACCTGGTTGAAGAGATGCAATCTGTTGATACCGACGGTGTAGAGCCCATGTCCAATCCTTTGGATGGGGTACAGAGACTTCGGGCTGACAAGGTCAGCGAGGTAAATCAACGGGACCAGTTGCAGGAATTCGCACCAGAGACCTTACATGGCCTGTATCTGGTACCCAGGGTGGTGGAGTAATGATCCATGAGCAAACCATCACCGAGATACTCAATGCACTCAACGAGAAGCAGTATTCCTGTGTGGAGTTGGTAAACCACTACCTGCGACGACTGCATGATTGCAATGGTGAGATAAATGCATTTATCACCACAGCAGCCGATCAGGCTCTTTCCCGGGCGAATAAGTTAGACAAAGCACGATTGCAAGGTAACGTCGCGCCCCTGGCGGGAATTCCCATTGCGCACAAGGATATATTCTGCACCGAAGGCATAAAAACATCGGCTGGCTCGCACATGCTGGATAATTTCACTGCCCCCTACAATGCAACGGTTGTAGAGAAACTTAACGATGCGGGCGCGATCATTCTCGGCAAGACAAACATGGATGAATTCGCGATGGGTTCATCCAACGAGAACAGCTACTACGGCCCGGTAAAAAACCCCTGGGACAAAGATTCGGTACCGGGTGGATCCTCGGGGGGTTCGGCGGCGGCTGTTGCGGCCAGGTTATGTGTCGCCGCAACCGGTACAGACACAGGTGGCTCTATTCGCCAACCGGCTTCGATGTGTGGTATCACTGGTCTTAAACCAACTTACGGACGGATTTCCCGTTGGGGTATGATCGCTTACGCCTCAAGCCTTGACCAGGCCGGGCCACTGGCAAAAAGTGCCGAAGACGTGGCGCTTTTACTCAATGCCATGGCAGGATTCGATCCAAGGGATTCCACCAGTCTGGAAGAGCCTGTACCCGATTACACAGCCAGTTTGAATGATTCCATCGAAGGCCTGCGCATCGGAATCTGCAGGGAGTACTTCGAAGCCGGACTAAATCCGGCGATTGAGTCTGCAATTCAGGTAGCCTGCAAGTTCTTTGAATCAAGGGGAGCAGTTCTGTCAGACATTAGCTTGCCCTCAAGTAAACATGCAATCCCGGCCTACTATGTGATTGCTCCGGCTGAAGCCTCAGCAAATCTGTCCCGATACGATGGTGTCAGGTTTGGTTATCGGTGCGATACACCCCGGGATATCGAGGATTTATACAAGCGCAGCAGAAGCGAAGGACTCGGCAAAGAGGTCAAACAGCGAATCATGGTTGGCTGTTTTGCATTATCAGCCGGATACTATGAAGCCTACTACCGCAAAGCCCAGCAGATCAGGAGATTAATCAAGAATGATTTTATGGAAGCCTTCAAGCAGGTGGACCTGATTATCGGACCGACAACGCCGTCGACCGCATTCAAAATTGGCGAGAAAAGCGCCGATCAGATTTCCATGTACCTGCAAGACATCTATACCATTACCAGCAACCTGGCGGGATTGCCCGCCGGTTCATTTCCCGTTGGATTCACACAAGGGCTTCCTTTTGGCATGCAGATTATTGGCAACTACCTTGATGAGGCTCGAATCCTGAATCTGGCACACCAGTTTCAACTCGAAACCAACTGGCACAAACAAATCCCGGCAGAGAAGTCACAATGAGTCGCGCAGACTGGGAAGTAGTCATAGGCCTGGAGATACATGTCCAGTTACTCACCCAATCGAAAATTTTCTCCGGCTCGAGCACAAAGTTTGGCGCGGCACCCAACACCCAGGCAAACGCAATCGACCTGGGAATGCCGGGTGTACTACCGGTAGTTAACGAAGAGGTTTATCGCAAAGCCGTCACCTTCGGACTGGGAATTGGCTCCACGATTAACCTGCGATCCGTATTCGATCGAAAGAACTACTTCTATCCCGATTCACCGAAAGGCTACCAGATCACTCAGCTAAATTACCCAATCGTGGAGTTTGGCAGTGTCGAAATCAGCCTTGCCAATGGCGAAACAAAAACAATTAACGTCACCAGGGCTCACCTTGAAGAAGATGCGGGGAAATCGTTACACGAAGATTATCAAGGCCAGAGTGGGATCGATCTCAACCGCGCCGGGACTCCACTGTTGGAAATAGTCTCGGAGCCAGAGCTGCGGTCATCTGAAGAGGCTGTCGCCTATGCCAGGTACATCCACCAGCTCGTGACATACCTGAATGTTTCAGACGGAAAAATGTCACAAGGATCGTTACGCTGTGATGCCAACGTGTCCGTTAGAAAATTTAGTGACCCTGAGTTGGGAACAAGAACGGAAACAAAGAACGTAAACTCGTTCCGCTTCCTGGAGCGGGCGATCGAGTACGAAATCGACCGGCAAATTGACATACTGGAATCAGGCGGGACAGTCATCCAGGAGACCTTGTTATACGATCCTGACAAGGACGAAACCCGGCCGATGCGCAGTAAGGAGACATCCATGGACTACCGGTATTTCCCGGAGCCGGATCTGTTGCCTGTGGAGATTGACAAAGCCTATATCGAGCAAATCCGGCAGCAGATGCCAGAATTACCCAGGGCGAAAGAGCAGAGGTTTATAGCCGAGTATCAGTTATCCCAGGCGGATGCGAGGTCCCTGGTTGCCAGCGGTGAATTAGCTGACTACTTTGAGCAGGTTGTAAAAGTGGGGGGTGATGCAAAAATTTCTGCCAACTGGGTTCGGGTCGAGCTACTCGCACAGTTGAACCGCGACCAGATTGAAATAGTCCAGTCACCAGTGAATGCCAATGACCTGGGTTACCTGGTGGCCCGAATCAGGGATGGTTCGATTTCGGGGAAGATTGCAAAAACAGTCTTTGAAGCTCTATGGCAGGGAAATGCGGGTGATCCTCAGGCCTATATCGAGGAACACGGTTTGCTTCAGGTTTCCGAGACCTCTGAACTTGCACCGCTTATTGAAACCGTACTCGAAAAAAACCCAAAACAGGTGGAACAGTTCAGGGCTGGTAAAACCAAACTCATGGGTTTTTTTGTCGGCCAGGTTATGAAAGAAACCCAGGGCAAGGCAAATCCCCAACAGGTGAACGAGCTTCTGCAAGCCAGGTTAGGCCAGAAATAGTACTAAAAAGCCGGTTGCCTTTAGAAATCCGGACTAAAACGCATTTGTAAATTTTAGAATTCTCGCTGCGTTGACGCCAACATCACTCTGTCCCACACGGGATATCGAACGTACGTCAATTCTGGAACCGGTACTATCCGGCCTTACTCTTACGACAACGTCGTCCTTAAAACCGAACCAGAAAGTCGTTGCCGTCGCCTCGACTATTCCTCTATCTTTGTCGACGCTTATCAATTCCAATCCTTGTTCCACCAGCAGGGACACAGCCCGCTCAACAGCCTCTTCGACAGGCAGTTTTGACATTAGTGTCTTCACATCAGGATATGCAGCCGATTGCATCTCTGCCAGTTTTGAAGCAGATCCTTCGAATTCGTAAACCAGACTATTGGGTGCATTTTCGCGAAGGGCCGCAATCATAACGAACTCGGGTGGCTCATTAGTATCGGTGCTCACATCATGTATCAGCGGAACCGAACGCGCAGTACCTATTTGCGGCGCCATGATGACCACCGGAATGATGCTGATAACAACTGCAGCTACTAAAAGGTTGCGATCTTTTACCAGACCATTTTTGTTCGCAACGACCAACATGATCAACGACCCGGCAACAACTATGACTGCCCCGACCAGGGCTACCAACAGCGTAACCAGTGAAGGTAACAGGTCTGAAATGCCAAACTTGTATCCCAGCGGTCCTGCCACCAGCAGGAACAGACAAATGCCTGCGCTGAAAATAAACAGCTTTGACCACCATTTGGTTTCATTCATGTTTTTTCTCCTTTTTCCCGGGCATCTTCGCTGATTGAGATTAACGAGGCAACCTTAACAGATTCTTGTGACAAGGCAGGCAGGGGAATCAGAATTAACAGGGGAAAAGCGACCTGGCAGGCTGCTTGTGCTGGCAGGGGCTCGAGAGTTTGCTATACGACTTTGATGTGCCAGGGCTCGTAACGGACGCCGAGCAGATTATTCTGTGGATATCTCATATTCACATAGCCAAGATCGACCAGTTTCCTGAATTCTTTGGTTCGGGCAAATTCTGAGGTGAAGTTCTTTCTTCCAAAACCAACCTTACCCACATCAAAATCACCAACGCCATGGAAACTATGCCCCGGTGGTGCCAGACTTCTTGAAGCCTGGGATAGGTTACCTTTAGTCTGAATAGTTTTTGCAAGGAACAGGTGCGTTTGCTTGACGATACTGCGGATTCCTGAGGTCAGGACAATCTCGCTGCCGAGGTCTTTTTTGACTCTCTTATACAGGCGGTAAGAGTCTCCCTTAAACAGGAAATGACCTGTGCGGTGAACCTTGATCCGATCCTTGTTGGGAACCACCATTGTCAGTTCAGTTGTTACCTTCTCACCAAAAAATCCGTAACGACTGACATTGTCGCTAAACGTCTCTTCGAGAAAACCCAGCTCAGCGGAAGGAAATGTCCCGATACTACTGTAACGCTTACCGTACACTCTCATGTCATCAAAACTGAGAATATTGAAATTACCGTGCCCAACGAGGTTCTGGACCCGATCAAGACGTTTGAAAGCACTGACCAGCAACGGGAATTTTTCTGAATCCAGGTAAACATCCTCTACATGAGCATGTTCAAAATTATCCATTTTACTGAGGTACTTCCGGAGTTTATTGACTGGTTTACCAGCAACGGTCGGGGTGGGTGCACCTATGCGAAAGGCTGTCAGGAACTCCCTGGAATCTGGTGCTGGTGTAGACATGAACCGGATCGATTCAAACATTTCAGAAGGGTTCGTGGATATGTCCTCATAGCCCACGGCGAGGGGCTCTTCACCCGCACGCCAGATCAGCTGGCCACCTATGGTTGCCATCGTGCCAGCCGAAAAGAGCTTGAGGAAATTTCTTCTGTCCACTACCTATTGCGTCCAAAACTTTGCCAGTGATTAATACTATCCATGTTTCGTATTTTTTTCCACTAAAAATTAATATTATTCAATGGCTTAGGCCATATAACCTAGAATATAGTTAACGTTAACCGTTTATTACAATTTACGCTACGCTCTTCTCCACCCACTGACCCCGTGCCATGACACGCACCGGATTTGCCAGACAGGCCAGATCCTCAAGGGGATTGCCCTCATAAAATACCAGGTCAGCCGCATAGCCCGGACTGATCTGCCCGACGACCTGCCCCAAACCGATGGCTTCAGCGCAATCGCTGGTGGCTGCCCGTAAGGCCTGTACATTTGACAAGCCTGCAAAATGCGCAAAGACAGGGATCGCTTTCGGCAGGTCTTCATGCCGTACATTCGGGATTCCTGCGTCAGTCGACGCAATCAATTTGGCACCGGCCTGGCGCATCTTATCGTAATTGCCCTTCACCATGCCTTCAAATTGGCGTGAGCCAATATATCGTCGCCAGCCTGCATTAATGGTGGGTGATATCCAGATGCCTTTCTCCGCGATCATCGCCATTACGTTCTCATCAAAATCCTTTCCCCAGCCTGAATCACCGACCCAGGAGCAGTGTTCAATCGTGGTGACCCCCGCTTCGCTGGCATTTCGAATCCCGGCGGTGCCATGACAATGCGCGGCAACCCGATACGAGTGCTCTGCGGCCATATTGACCATTTCCGTCAGCGAATCAGCATCGAATTGCGCTTCTGCGGGGGTTGTTCCTACCGTTATTGTTCCGCCAGTGGCCATAATCTTAATCAGATCGACACCGTGTTCAACCTGCCGGTTAATCACTGTTTTGGCATCGGCAATATCTTTTGCCTCACCACCCCAGAAATAACAATGTCCCTTTATTGAGGTAATAGGTTGCCCGGAGCAAATCAGTCGAGTTCCAACCACTTCACCGCTGTTTATCTGGTCCCGCAGGGTAAGTTCCAGCCATTGCCCACCACCTAAGTCTCTCGCGGTGGTAATTCCCGCCTGTAACATCTGTTCAGAACGAATGGTCATTTGTCGTAACAAATCTTCACGACCTGGCTTGTCCTGTTGCAGAGGGTCTCTGAGATCAGGGTTCAAACACATATGAACATGTGCGTCGATCAATCCGGGGATCACAAACAACCCCTTCATGTCCATGCTCGACTTCCCATTGCAAGCCTCCGATGAGTCGAGGGAAGTGATTTTTCCATCCACTACCTCAATGGCATCAACATCGACGAGTCGATCCGAAACACCGTCCCAAATTTTTAGATTCTTAATCCACATAACCAACCAACCTTTGCCGCACTCGCTTTATGCTCGCTTGTCACTGTAAACAAATAGTGTCGAAGCTGCAAAATTGAACAGGCTCGCACCTCCGATCCCGGCGACCAGTGCAAGGATTCGGTATTCTGCGAAAAAAACCACTGAGGTCGTCAACCACGCATACAATCCGTAGTTGATCAAAAAGCTGATCAGACTGGCGACCACTAACTCGAACCACGGTTTAATCCCGGACCGTGTTTGTCGTTCACCAAATGTTGTTTTTCCATTCAGTATCCAATTCCAGCTCACCGCTGGCCAGAATGAAATCCCCCGCGCAACAAGATGCGAAAAACCTGCCAGTTGTAGTCCGTAATAAAAAACAATGTCGATAAGGAATCCGCTGGCACCTATTAGGCCAAAGTGAAAAAATTCAGCAAGAGAACCAAAACGGAACAGATACAACCGTCGCAGATGCCTCAGGTACTTAAACTGCTGGTCAAGATTCATCTTGCTGTCACCAACCTCCCTGTCCTTAAATTGGATCGGCAGCTCTACGATCGAGCTGAATGTACCTCGAACCATGATCTCCAAACCAATTTTGTATCCGATAGGACGAAGAGAATCCACGTCAATGTGTTTTCGGTCAAAAAGGAAAAATCCTGACATTGGGTCAGAACAGCTCACCAGCGGCCTTGCCATCATCGTTGCGATGTGGGAGTTAAGGAACCGCCAAAGACTCCAGTCCCTGTCGAAACTTCCCTCGTTTACATAACGGCTACCGATCACAAAAGCATCGGGTGATTCGGCCAGTGCCTGCAGCATCCGTGGAATCATTTGCGGAGGGTGAGAAAGATCGGCATCCATGACCAGTATCTGCTCACCCCTGGCGGCGACAATACCATCGATAACCGACAGGGACAGGTCCCTGGGCCTGTCTGACGATTGAATGAGCCTCAAAGGAAATTCCTGCGCCAGGGAAAGACAGATCTCGACGGTATCATCCGGAGAGTCGTCGTCGGCAATCAGGAGTTCGTACTCAATATCTCTGAGCGCCTCCTGCAATTGCCTGGCAAGATTTGGGATATTGCCTGCTTCCTTGAAGGTAGGGACGACAATGCTAATCACGATGGGCACTCTTTAAATGAAAACTGACGTTCGAGCTCATTATAGTTTTCCACCTCATTGTTATCCAGAAAGACCGACCTGAGATAGCAGACACTCTGATTGCGACGGTCTGGCATAACTTCCAGGGACTTTTTGAGCATTTTTTTAGCAGCCTCAACATTTTGAGGCGCGATCAAATGTATCATACCCAGATACTGATAGAGCTCCGAAATGCCTTGTGCCGGTAACTGGTTGGTTATCTGCTGTTCTGCTGCCCGTCCCAGTGCCAGCAGTCGCTCTTTTTCCACTTCTGCGCCTGACAGAAAAATAGTTTCGAGGGTTGCGAGTTTTCCCGGAAACGTACTTTGAAGTTTTTGCAACCTGTCGAGGCGAACAGCATTGTATCCGTCGGTACCGTGAATCAGACCATAATTGACATATTGTCGTGTCGCCATCATCAGCAAATCATAAGCGAATCGTTTTTCGTGTAAATCAACAATCCAGCCTTCCCCGTGGTACAGGTCAAAGACCTTGTCGATAAACAGTTCCAATTCCGGCACAAACACAAAGGGCGCTTCGCTGGCTTTGTTGTATGAATAGTAAAGCCCATAATTTGAATCCACTTCCTGTCGCCCGTCGATTGAGAAAACCGGTCTGGAAGAGTTTTTGATGAATTCGCTCACCACCCTCTCCATTTCCTTTTTTGGAAGCAAAGGATCTGATAATCGATTAGAAAAGACGAGGCTGTGCCAGCTATAAAGCTCCACATCCGGTCGGACACCCATTACCTTGTTGAGAAAACCAAACGGGCCAATTTGCATATCGCCATACAGAAACAAGATTGCATCCGCTGGCAATGATTCAAGAACAACGGTTGCATACTCCTCAACAAAACCAAGCTTACTTCGGTCCACTTTCGGATAGTTGTACAAAGCAATGGAAGCGAGCAGCACCACCGCCAGGGGCAGCTTGAACCTTGAATATCTCTCTGGCACGTGACCCAGCAACCAGACCAACCCTATCGAGAACCATAGTGCCAGCGGAGCATATGCGATGACGGTGTATGCGCGGAAAGCAGCCTGGGCCCGTATCTCGAATTTCAGATCCATCAACATCATCAACAAAAAAGTGGTTGCCAGAAATATCACCACCAGTGACACCACATGATGGATCTTTAGCTCACGTACTGAACGATAAAACCCTACCAGGGTAAACGGAAGAGCGAGCATGCCAAACTGAATCCCCACCTCCATGAACAACCAGCGAAAGTAGAGTAACTTGTCCTGCGGACTTGAACCGGCATGATCATCGCTGTAGTAGGCGCGTGTCACATAATTGACAAATTCTTCCAGAGGAATTGCACCCACCAATGCGATTTCCGGAGTCTTGTTGGTTAACAGCGAAACATATGGAAGAAGACCCAGAGCAAACAGCAAGCCGGAGCCTAACCAAAAAGCCGCACTATGCATCAGGGTCCACAACTGAGGCCTGACCACCACTAACAAACTAACGAAACCGAGACAAGACAGTACAAACAATGGCCAGTGATTGGATAATCCTAACCCGGCAAAGAGGCACAAACAGAACCAGTAGCGGTTGTCTTTGGATTGGCTGAATTTTATCAGTAACCACCAACAGAATATGAACAGGCACGCTGCAAGACTGTATACCTCGATGATGATAGCTTGAGACCAGAACGAGAATGAGACGGCATAGGCGATTGCTGCAACAAGAGCCGTAAATTCATCGGCTGTAATCAAAATGACAACCTTGTAAAACAACACAACAGCCACCAATGCAAATACAACCGATATTAGATTGCCTGTGACTACGCCAGGCGCTAGGGTCATTTGATTACACAACAGGGTAAACAACGGGTAACCGGGGGGATGACTAATGCCGTCTAAATGGCAGACCATCTGGAACAGACCCGCATCTTCCAGGGTAATTGTGGTGGGCATAGTAATGGCATAGAAGAACACAGCGACGGTAACAATGGCTAGAATATGTACTCGATGGGTCGTCACGCAGGGCCTTAGAACTGATTATCATGCGATGGAAAATCTACCACAAAACGGCCACAAGCTATAGCCAGTACTTGTGAAGTGTCCCGTATAGATAACACACCAGTAGTGTGACCTGTTTCACATCTCGAGCTAATTGTGGCCTGTGACAGTGACTCAGATCACATTTTTCTGCATCAACAACAGCTTTAATAGTCCTTAATGCAAAACGCGACCCAACAGGTTCAGCATAGGAGTATATAAAATGAGAGGAACACCAGAAACCAAACCGGAAGATATCGTTAACACAGTTTGTCTTGTTATGTTTGTGGCCGTGATCCTGGCGAGCCAGTTGTAACGCAAAACCGCTATTCCCTCGCCTGGCTGGAGTTCAATCGGATGATCTCCAGTAAGCCAACCAGGATAAGATCCGAAATAACATAATCGAACAGTTTTTCCTGACTGAACAGATTGGCAAAGCCACCTGTACCAATCACCAGGGGCGGCTCATCTTCAAAAACCTCATTGGTTATTCTAGTCACGAGTTCCTTGACCATCCCGACATTGGACCAATATAGTCCCGCCTGAATACTTTCAACCGTCGATCGACCCAGCCCGGACTTTGGCGGGACTATCTCGACCGAGGGTAATTGGGCAGTTTTCGATTCCAGCGCGTCCATGGCGAGGCGAAGCCCCGGCAGGATATTACCGCCGAGAAACTCTTTGTTCCTGGTGATGGCACAGAGCGTGGTTGCAGTCCCAAAGTCAGCGACTATCAGGTTTCTGTTGGGATATAACTTTACTGCTCCGACCGCATCGGCAATTCGATCTGCACCCACCTCCTTGGGATCTCGATACAGGATCTTCAAGCCTGTTTTTACACCAGGTCGAAGCACCAGAGGATCAATGCCGAAGTACTTCTGGCAGCAAGCCCTCAACGAGTAGAGCAAATCCGGCACAACACAGCAGATCGCAATGACATGGATATCATTAGGATTGATATTGTTTTCCCGCAGTACGATTCTGAAAAAAACCCCCAATTCGTCTGACGAGCTTCGTGTTTGGGATGCGTGCCGGAACTGCACCTGCAATTCTTCCCCATCAAACACACCACCGTATATTTGGCTGTTACCTACATCCAGGCATAGAATCACGAGGTAACCTCATCTACAGAAATGTTATCAATTAACCTGACTTTACCTAAACTCGCCGCCGCGTACCTTCGTCCGTCAATGGTTTTAATATAGTCGACATCAAACCCGAGTACGTCTAACTGCGACACCACCTGCGCGTCAGCGATGTTCCTCTCAATGGCCTTGTGTAACTCAGGGGCCAGTTCTCGGGAATGATCATCAAGATTCAGGTTTCTCGAACTCAACGCAAGACCATCTTCTTCCCTGATGGTATCGCACCCGATGATGTTCACATCCATGAAAAATGCTTCCACCATATCTCGAATCAGCTGGTACTGCTGGTAATCCTTTTTGCCGAAGTACGCACATTGCGGCCTGACGATGTTAAGCAGTTTCATGACAACGGTCAGCACACCGGTGAAATGTCCTTCACGGTGAGCACCACATAACTGGCGACTAAAACTGGTTTCTTCCACCAGGTACCTGAAATTGTCAGGATAGACCTGGTGATAATCTGGAAGTAAGACCACATCTACACCCAAATTTTCTGCCATCAGCAAATCATTTTCCAACGTTACCGGGTACTTATCCAGATCACCTGGATTGTTGAACTGAGTCGGATTCAGATAGATGCTCAGTACGGTGATATCACATTCAGTCACGCTCCTTTCTATCAAGGATGCATGCCCAATATGCAGGGCACCCATTGTTGGCACAAAACCCAATTTCTGATCGCTAAACTCCTCACGAAATTTCCTGTACTCAGCGACCGACTCAACTCGTCTCATCGATAGGATTCCTGCAAACTCGGAAAAGCCTGTTCCACAACATCTGAATGGAAATTGTTCACCGCCGCATGAATGACACCATAGCTATCGGAATATCGACGCAGAAACTTGGGTGAAAACTCCGGGTTAACACCCAACAGATCATGCAGCACCAGCACCTGGCCATCTGTGTGCGGACCAGCCCCAATACCAATCGTGGGGATATCAATGCGCTGAGAGACACAACTCCCAAGTTTGGTTGGAATGCATTCCAGCACGACAGCGAAACAACCTGCCTGCTGCAATGCCTTTGCACTCGCGATCAGCTTTGAAGCTTTGGCTTCATCTTTGGCCTGGACCTTATGCCCACCAAGGCTGTGGATGGACTGCGGCATCAGCCCCAGGTGACCCATTACAGGCACTCCGGCTTCAATGATATGCCTGATCAGTTCCACCTGGTGTGTGTCACCTTCAATCTTTACCGCATTGGCACCAGCGCTCATGAGTCGGTGCACCGTATCCATCGCGACTTCCATTCCTTTGCTGCAACTGAGGAAGGGCATATCTGCAACAATGAATTTGTCCCTGGCTCCCCTGGCAACGGCGCTGACATGCAGCTCCATCATCTCGGTGGTAGCGTAGACCGTAGAGTCAAAACCATGCATGACGACGGCAAGAGAGTCGCCCACCAGGATGCAATCGATATCGGTTTGGTTGAGTATCTTCGCTGACCAGTGGTCATAGCAGGTCACCATCGATATTTTTTGTTTGTCCATCTTTCTTTTGGCAAAGGAATGTACATTCATCTTCTATCTCCAGTGAAACTGGAAACAGCAAAATTCAGGAATCAACGAGTCTGTCTCAATTTACAGTCTTGTCTGAGTCGATCTGTCGGTACCTGTCCTTACTGGATCAAGTCCCACATTAATACAATCTAATGGGCGTATCGTCTCCGTCCCTACCCAAGTTAATCCACATGGGCAAACAGGATCGAAGCGAATAAGTAGATTATTGGATAATCCGGAGCGAGTCTAGGTAAAATTCAACCGATAATCAGGCGATTGCAACGGTATGAAGCCGCTGACTTTCTTTGGCTCCCAAAGACCATTTAAAGCCATAATTCGCATTATAGACCAATCACCCAATACCCAGGCCTTTTCATCGACCAGGAATAGCGGCAGTGCGCATAATTCGCTATTCTCTGATTTTAGAATCTGTGAAGTTTCATGACCCAAACACTCTACCAGGTAATCTTTAGTGCCACGATGACGGGCGAGTTTGGCCCTGATACCACCAAACAGCGGTTTGAGAAGTTATTTGGCCTCGATCAGGCGGCACTAAAGAAACTTTTCTCCGGTAGAGACCTGGTGATAAAAAAAAACCTCTCTGAAGAAGCTGCTATGCAATTTGCCCTGAAAGTTGCAGAAGCCGGTTGTGAGTGTGTTATCGAATCTATGCTAGGCGGTCCACCAGAACAACGGAAAATATCAGGTGACCGGCGCACGAAATACCGTCGGGATGCACGACCTTCATCTATTGTCCCAGACCGCAGAATAGAAATCAGAAGACAAGAAGACGCGGAGTACTTCGAGGAATTAATCCTCAACGATTCCGATATCCCTGTCGCTTTTGGTTCCTATCCAACTACTATTCGTGTCGATGACAAGTAGGCTCAATCACTCCACAATCAGCGGCATATCGTGGGCAACGGGCAGCCCTGCATCCGGGTTCAGCCTATCGGCTGTATCTCGTTTCCAGTCAGCATTTTTATCGAGCAGAAATGCTCCCATCCGCACTCGTCCCAATTCTGGCTTATTCGCGTTTGCCGGTATAACGCCCTCATCTCTCAAGCGTTTTGCAGCAGCGATTAACTGGCGCCGAACCGCAATCACATAAACATCAGAAGTACCAAGATGCTCCTGGGTTCGATCATAGAGAGGATTCCCTGCGGCATCACACATCAGTTCCGTCATGGCGCGATCCTGCAGGTTCATCACAAACGGGATGCCGTTGTACATGATGTCATTCTGTACATCACGATCAAGCATAAAATCGTTGCGTTTGTTAGCCTGGGTCATAAAGTAACTGCTGGGCTCATGGGTGCGGGTGATATAACCCCCAACGGCTTCAAAGGCGTTCGCCAGCTGATGGCGCTCGGCCTCGGGAATCGCTGATTCTGGATTCCCTGATTGGGTGATCAACATGGCATGGTGATCATCCAACGGCACAAATGACCGGAAGCTGATGTTGGGACCAGTTGTAATCATGGTATGGAATGGGAAAATAAACTGATTCACCCTATGCCACTCCCTGCCATCAGGCATCTGGCGTTTTGCCGAATAAAAAGCACCATAATCCGTTTTGACAACATCAAATTGCGCAGGCTTCTGATCCGGACTATAGAAACCATTAATACCCGATGGTGGCTTTGGACCGTCCTGGTGCAGTCGTCGATGCACCCAGTCCAGGTGCACGGAATCAAGATCCCCCTCCAGATTCTGGACCCAGTTGGCTTCTTCCATCATGACGTTAGGTTCCATCACGTTCTCTGGGGGCAGCGTATTTATTTCATAGTTGGGGAAAGGCGGTGGCTCTTCGCGCGCTCCCATGTAGATCCAGACCATGTGATTAACGTCCCGACAGGGATAAGCCCGCGCCCTAACCTTGTCCTTAAATGTGCTGCCCTCTGGCTCGGTTGGCATGTCGACACATTTACCATGAATATCAAATTTCCAGCCATGGTAAGGACATCTCAGGCCGCATTCTTCGTTCCGACCAAAGTACAGGCTGGCACCACGATGAGGACAAGCCTCAGCCAGCGCCCCCATATTGTTCTCGGAGTCGCGGAACATCACCAGATTTTCGCCGAGCAGCCTCATGCGTTTGATTTCACCATCGGCCCGGGGAAATTCGCGACTTGGCAGCGCTGGAAACCAGTATTCGCGGATCAATTCACCCATCGGGGTGCCCGGACCCACGCGGCACAAAAGTTCGTTGTCTTCTCGTGAAAGCATAGTCAATCCTCGAATTTTCACAACATGAGAGGCTACAATAGCGCTGTGATAGTGGCGATGCCAGCGAGTTGGCATTCTCTTTATCGAGAAAACCCGGAAGAAAACCCGGACACACAGGCGAAAGGAGTTACTATCTTCCAGTAAGCAGGATGTAGCCCAACTTCACAGGAGAACAAGATGACGCAAATACACTTCGGCGTAACACTGCCCCAGATAAAAAGACCCTGGGTAGCGGCGGCTGATGCTGCTCGTGGATTTGAGTCGTTGGGCTTCGATTCACTATGGGTCTGTGACCACCTCTATGGTCCACAGTCTCCACAGCTTCCAATTCTCGAAGCCTGGTCCATGGTGTCAGCTGTCGCTGCCATTACCTCCCGCGTCGAAATCGGCACCCTGGTGACCCCGGCAGGCATGCGCAACGCTGCCCAACTTGGCAAGGTGATTGCCACTGCAGACAATATAGCCGGTGGCAGAATCATCGCGGGTCTCGGTGCAGGCTGGATGCCGAGAGAGTTCACTGACTTTAACGTACCATTTCTTTCAACAGCGGAGCGACTTACCCAGCTTGCCGAAACCGTGGCCCTGCTAAAAAGGATGTGGGGAGACGAAAACGAGGTATCGTATAGCGGCAAGTTTGTTACTGCGGAAAATGTCGTTTGCCAACCGAAGCCACCCAGAAAAGTGCCTGTTCTTATTGGCGGTGGAGGTGAGAAAGTGACCCTTAAACTGGTCGCCAGAGAAGCGGACATCTGGAACAACCTCGCCGGTCAGCAAGCCGATTTAGCGCACAAAGTTAACGTCCTGAAAGAACATTGTGACAATGTCGGCCGCGACTTTGACGAAATTACCGTGAGTCAGCAGTGCCTCGTCACCATTGCCAAAGATGAAGCGAGTGCCGGTCCGATGGCAGATCAGGCCGAAAGAATATTTGGCGGCCACATGGGTGACCCGAAAGGCCCGCTCGCAATCACAGGAACAGCGGACCAGTGCTGCGAGGCAATTCAGAAACATATTGATTTAGGATGTACCATGTTTGTCATGGAGTTCTTTGGCAAGGACACCCATGAGCCCGCCCAATTATTCGCCGAAAAAGTCCTGCCTAACTTTGCCTCCGGCGGCTAGCGAGGTCGTCGCAGCTACAAAGTAGCCAGATTGTGACACAGTCCACAGCAATCGGTGTTTTTCTCATCGAAACTGCACGAATCACACATGCCGGAGTTTGCTATGGAAATGTCAACATGGCTGCAGCTATCGTCGTTGTCTGGGCAATTGCAGTCTACAATCAGCTGATTTCACTGAAGAACCGCTATAAGAACGGCTTTGCTCAGATAGAAGTGCAACTGAAGCGACGTTACGATCTGATTCCAAACCTGGTTAATTGTGCCAAAGCCTATCTCAAGCATGAAAAAAACACCCTGGAAGATGTGACGAAAGCCCGGGACCAGGCGGCGGCCGTATTAGCGGAAGTCGTTCGAGACCCTTCCAATGCGGTCGTAATGCGCGAACTCGCCGAGAAAGAGCAGATCCTGTCGGGTGCCCTGAACCGGCTGAACATCACCGTTGAAGCCTACCCTGAGCTGAAGGCGGACCAGACCATGGCTTCATTGAGCGAAGCAATAACCACGACAGAGAACAAAATTGCATTTGCACGCCAGGCTTTTAATGATGGGGTTATGCGATACAACACTTATAGGCAAACCTTCCCGAATGTCGCCGCAGCCGGGGTTTTCGGCCACGGCCTGAATGCGGAATTACTTGAGTTCGCTGACCGTACTGCTATTCAGGAAGCACCCAGGGTCAGTCTATAATCGCCGTGAACTTTTTCGCATCACAGGACCTGGCACGACGAAACACCAGGCTGCTTATCGCACTGTTTGCAATTGCTATTGCCTTTCTGGCACTTCTTACCAACCTGCTGTTGATCGCCACCGCCCGGCTCGTGGATCCACTCGGTATCCTCTACATACCTGGCCTGGATTATGAGGTATTCGCTTATGTCTCATTGTTCGTCGTGGCGATAATAGTGACCGGCAGCCTGATTCGACTGAGATCCCTGCGCCGGGGAGGTGCAATGGTTGCCGCCTCGCTGGATGGTCAACTCGTCGTGCCAGGCACCGATGACCCACGTATTCGCCTGTTGCTCAATATTGTTGAAGAAATGGCCATTGCCTCCGGTCTGCCGGTGCCTCCCGTCTACCTGATCCCCGAGCCTGGCATTAACGCTTTCGCAGCAGGTTACTTGCCTGGCGACGCGGTCATCGGCGTTACCTGCGGTGCGATTGATGGACTTGATCGTGACCAGTTACAGGGCGTGGTTGCCCATGAATTCAGCCATATCCTCAATGGTGACATGCGCCTCAATATGCGGCTGATGGGGACGCTCTATGGCATTCAAATGCTCGCCCTAATGGGTCGAACCCTTGCCTCGCCTGTCGGCCAAAAAACAGCACCCCGTCACACCGGCAGTGGCAGTGGCAGTGTGCTCGGATTGGGCATGTTTGCGGTTGGCTATCTGGGTTACCTCTGCGCCCGACTTATAAAGGCAGCAGTGAGTCGGCAGCGGGAATTTCTAGCGGATGCATCAGCCGTGGCGTTTACCCGTAACCCTGCTAGTGTTGCCGGTGCATTGAAGCGCATCGGTGGATCATCGACCGGTTCCGTTCTGGAAAACCCGAGGGCAGAAGAGTTAAGTCACGCGTTTTTCTCCAGCGCGATCAAAGTAGGTTTCACCCGCTTTTTATCCACTCACCCACCGCTTGAAGAACGAATTCGGCGGATTGAACCTCACTGGAAAGGCGACTATACACTCGCCCTACACGCCGATGCAGATTATGTCCCGGTGTCGCCGAACACTGCTGCCTTCACTTCTTTTTCACCGGCCGCTGACACGACAGGCGATACCCTGGTCAACTCGGTTGGTCAGACCCTGGATATCACCGCCGTCCACGAACTTATCCAGGGTATACCACCACCTCTCCGGGATGCGACCCACGAACCTTACACGGCACGCTCGGTCGTTTATTTATTGCTATTGAATGAAGATGAGGCAACTCGCCAGCAACAACTATCACAGGTAGAGGCATCTGGCGATCTCGGCGTATACGCTGCATTGCAAAACTGTCTTGATCAGTTCCCTGTCGCCACGAAACAACGATTGCTTCTGCTGGAGATGGCTTTGCCTTCACTACGCCAGCTTTCAGGCGAACAATACCATCTGTTCAGGCATAACATTGACGCTCTCATCTCAGTTGATTCGCGTGTCAGTCTGCCGGAATGGTCGCTGCGCAAGTTCATCACTCACAACCTTGACCCTGTATTCGGGCGCGGGCGAAATCCACGCAACCTGACCCGGCTACCTCGCAAGCATTGCGCAGTGCTGCTATCGATGTTGGCTCACAGCGAAAAACAGCGCGCGGTAACCCCGGAAGAGGCATTCAACGCGGGCAGATACCGACTTGGCATGTCAATCCCGTTACTGGCTAGAAGTGTGCTCAACCTCAAAAAACTGGACCTGGCAGTGGATTGCCTGGCTGGTGTTCCGGCGTTAAAGAAACCCAGGTTGTTGAAAGCCTGCATTGCGGTCACGGCAGTTGATGGCATCATCAGTGCGAGGGAGCAGGAACTTGTCAGAACGATCTCTTATGTACTTGACTGTCCGATGCCGCCATTTGTTGAAGTAGTTTGATGTGTGTCTGCTGCGCGTCGGATAGAGAAAAACAGGGTGTATTTAATCTTTTGACTTTGCTTGCCTGGTGACACTCGCGGAATCACCACCGTCGATATATTCTTTACCCCGTGCCAGCACCGTGGCGACAACGAAACGAGTCTTGGTACTAAATTCTGATGCAAGACCAAGACAGTCTTTGAAGGTCCATACATCCTTTTCGTCAATTCTTCTTTCAAGCTCATCGTTCATCGCCCCAGTCTAACGAAACTTCGCGCCCGCCACTAGGCGGTGGTCCGGGGATATATCGTCAATTAATAAAAGTCTCTGATCAAGTCGAAAGCCCGAGTTTGGATTTGCCGAAGTTTTCATAATTGGCATCAGAAATCATGACATGTTGGGCTGAAACCGTGAGATCCCGTTGGATTCTCTGCATGACGTTGCTGTCGAGTACCGCTGCCGCACCAGCCTGTCGCATCGCTCGGTTGCCAATATCAAGGGACTTTTCAGTAGCATAGGCGCAAATAGCTGCAAACCGAATTGCAGTGGCAGCAATCGATTCCGGGTGCTCCTTCAGTGCATGCCACAGATCATTGCTGACGCTTCGAACTCCGGCATACAGTGTTTCCCACTGTGCTTCGAGTTTGCCGAGTTCGAGTTGAAACGCCTGTTTGCTGGCAACAGAATGCGGATCGAGTAATCTGTGTTTTGCGCCAGCCTGTTTGACGACCTCTTCGAGTGCCCGACGTGCGCCACCGAGCGACACAGCCGCATGCTCGATCGGCAACCGACGCCTGAGATTGTCCGCAACCGCACCACCGCGGTGAGACTGACCGACCGAGACAATCAGGTGATCAGGGACAAATACGTTATCCACAGAATAACTGTTACTGCCGGAGCCTCGAAGCCCCGAGACGAACCAGTCATCAATGATATCTACCTGCTCGATAGGAACAGCAGCCGCTCTTGGCGGTAAATTCTCTACCGGCTTACCGTCCTCAAATACCCTGCAGTTGGCAATGATCCAAGTGGCGTGTTGAATGCCGCTACCAAACCCCCATTTTCCTGTGACACGCATGCCGCCCTCCACGATCTGCGCTTTTCCGGCAGGCCTGAGTGACGCGGCTGAAGTAGGTATTTTCGAGCCAGTGAAGACTTGTGCCAGGCCCTGTTCAGAAAGTCCTGCGCCTAACATGGCGGCAGATGAGGCACCAATCATCAGGGTCCAGCAGGCAGACATATCTGCCCGAGCGACCTCGATCAGTACATCCAGCTGGGTCGCAATATCAACGTCATAACCACCCGCTTCTATCGGCGTCCAAAGACCGAACAAGCCCTGCTCGTGCAATGCGGCAACAGCTTCAGGACACAGGGTTCGAAGTTTCTCGGAGAACGGCGCAGTTTCGTCCAGTAAAGTCGATATCGATGCCACTCGTGTGAGTAGTTCTTCCCTTTCCGGCGTAGACATGAGCGCTCCATCTTATCTGTTAGAGATACGACTTAAGCACACATCAGCAGAGATGAAAAGTTGTCTCTGGTATCGACAAGGCGGACCAGGTAAGAATCATTGATCTCAAGATTCCTGGATAAAAAGTGAGACTTCATCCATTGATCTTGTCAGCGATTACGACTTACTGGATGTCGTCACCGGAGAATGAGGTATTATGGCTTTCCAAAAAATTTGAGCGAGCAGTAGATTGGAGGATACGAAAACCAAACAGTTACCGGGACCTCTTGAAGGTATCCGCATCGTTGAATGTGCCGTTTGGCACGCCGGACCGGGTGCCTCGGCCATTCTCGCAGACATGGGCGCAGAGGTTATTAAGGTCGAAACCTTGAAAGGTGACCCGGAGAGAATGCAGCTGAATCTCGGGGCTGTCCGGTTTGAGGGGATTGAGGTGCCTGACTGGAGCTTTTTGTTCGAGCTGTCGAACAGAAACAAGAAAGGTATTTGTCTGGACATGAGTACAGTACAAGGCCATGAAGTGTTTGAACGACTTGTGAAATCGGCAGACGTGTTCCTGACGAACTTAAGAAAATCAACCAAACCCAGGTTAGGCATAGACTATGCGAGCATTTCTGCTATTAACCCAGGAATAGTACATGCCAATGTTTCCGGGTTTGGGCCAGAAGGGGAAATGAGCGATGTCGGGGCGTTTGACCCTATGGGACAGGCGATCTCTGGAATGATGTTCCTGACTGGCCCCGACGAACCTGTACTGTTGCAGTCTGTGGTACTGGATCAGCTAACGGCGATCGCAGCCAGCCATGCGATTCTTTCAGCCTTGTTTGTGCGTGAGCGACATGGCATGGGACAGGAAGTTCATGTATCTCTTTATAGTTCTGCAATCTGGCTTACGCACTCGAATGTGCTTGCTTCCGGTATCATGGCGGACAGGCCATTTTCAAAGTGGGACCGAACAAAAAACCCGCCGTTACGGAACTGCTTTAAATGCGCTGATGATAAGTGGCTGATGGGAACCAACCACCCGGAAGAGAAGTTCTGGCCAAAATTCTGTGAAGTAATGGGTCAGGGGCCGCTTGAACATGATCCTCGATACGCGACAACAAATGAAAGAGAAAACCATTCACAGGAGCTGGTTGCATTGTTTGATGAAGTTTTTCGCACAAAATCCAGGGATGACTGGCTCAGGAAATTGCAGAAAAACGGCCTGATGTTTGCGCCAGTGCAGGATCTGAACGAAGTGCTATCCGATCCCCAGGCACGTGCGAACAACTATGTGGTTGACTATGAGCATCCCAGACTAGGGCCGATCAAGATGCCTGGTTATCCGGTTCGGTTTAGCGCCAATACGGCAGGCACTCACTCCCCGGCACCACTGCTGGGTGAACACACCGATGAGGTACTGGCGGCGCTGGGTTACACTTTAGCGCAGCTTGAAGCGATGCGGGCGCAGAATATTATCAACTAGCTCTTCGGCTGAAATCTCTTTTCTACAACTTTCTGTTCGTGCTCCCCATTGAAGACGATGATACAGATTCGCTGGAATCTATTTTCTCCGTGACTGGGACTGGTTCCTGTTTCAAGACCCCGAGTTCGACTGGTCAACAAAGCTGCAGATAATTCCCATCCTGAAAGCACGTGGCGGCGTGCGTGGTGAACTCGATACGACGCTGACCTACGACTTCTAACAGACGGAAATTCCCTGGCAATAAATTTTTGAATGTTTGCGTATTTTCGATATCCGTCACAAAGCATTCGTTTAAAACTACTGCGAATCGAGAAACCGCTGACAAATTCAGTCGCGCGCAGAGTACTCGAAAGTATTCTCAATAAGTCTTAAGGGGCGAGCTAAATGTTAACTAAATCATTGATCTGCGGGATTTTAATTCTTCTCGTGATTTTTTCTTCTTCCGTCAGGAGCGATGACCGGCCAAACATCGTAATAATACTCGCTGATGACATGGGCTTCGCAGACATGAGTTCATTTGGTGGTGAGATCGCAACACCAAACCTTGATGCACTGGCAATGGCGGGTGTGAGGTTTTCTGAGTTCTACACCCACGCCAGCTGTTCTCCAACCCGTTCCATGTTGCTTTCAGGGGTGGATACGCATATTAACGGCCTTGGCAACATGAGCGAGTGGACGGCCCCAAACCAGCGGGGTGTACCAGGCTACGAAGGTAACCTGAATGATGCCGTAGTGACACTACCTGAGATGCTGAAACAAAGCGGTTATCACACCTACATGACGGGCAAGTGGCACCTCGGTAAAGCGCCGGACAAAATCCCCAGAGCCAGGGGGTTCGAACGTGATTTCAGTCTCCTCGACGGCGGTGGTAATTATTGGGACATGAGAAACGTCATTGCCGTAGCACCAAAGTTAGTTTTTACCGAGGATGGTCAATACCTGTCTGAACTACCAAAAGATTACTACGCAACACGTACCTATACGGACAAGATGATCGACTTCATCAAGGCAGATCGTGGAGACGGTCAGCCGTTTTTCGCTTATGTGGCGCACCAGGCGCCCCATGACCCTTATCATCTGCCGGAAGAATGGCGAACACGACATCGCGAAACCCTTTTTTGTCCCGCGTAAAGCCAGGTGTTTGTCGAGAACCCCGGGTGCTACCAACAATGCAATGCTTTCGTACCCGCTGTCTACAACGATTTCCACCTGCTTGTCTCGCCCTGCAGTGATCAACGCAAGAGCCAAAAGCTCACTGCCGTCGAGGCTGCCGTGTGAGTGTGGCCCGAGTATCGTACAAGAATCGAATCCTTTGTAAATACGGGTTCGTGCACGCACAGCGAAGCTGCAGTGCTGGTAAATCAGGCAGCAATCTTCAAGCGGTACGGTAATCCTCTTGACCTCGAATACTTCCGGTTCAAGGCTGACGATGTCCTGATTCAACACCTCTATCGAGTCATGGACGGCTGTTGGATCCGTCAGCTTCACGACTGACACCTCCTTTAACTCTTTTGGGAGATTGCGCTGAGGGATTCTGGTTTCTGAATTCATCCTTGCGTTATTCCGATAGACCGTTCCGTTAATGTCATCATACTGGTCTTTGGTTTCACGAGCTAATCCAACAGAATAGGAGGCACGACGCCAATGAAGATGGAACAGGTAAGCAACCACTGCTTTGCAGTGCTCAACGAAAAGAATAGGGTCTGCGACGCCAACTCCGGGCTTATCAACATCGGCGCAGGCATGGTCATCGATACACAATCAGATCTGCACCACGCACGACAGATGATCGAGATGTTCAGCAAGGTCTGGCCAGCAATGTCCACGCGCGTTGTGAATACCCACGAGGATTCGGATCACGTTTTTGGTAATCAACTCTTCGAAGGTGCAGAGATTATTGGCCATCGAAGTCTGCCTGGGCGAATGAAACAAGTTGCAGAGCCGGAAGAACTGCAGCATTTGATGCAGACGGCTAACAGCCCGGTTACAGGTCCGCAGATCAAGTCGGTCCACCCGGGACTTTTTGTCGCAGCCAGCCAGATTGCTGAAGACTATGACTTTAGTGACGTCGAACTTGTGCCACCGACAACGCTGTTCGACGACCGACTCGAAATCATCCTCGATGACATCGAGGTACACATCCTGCATGTTGGGCCTTGCCACCAGGTCGGCGACGCCATTGTCTGGATGCCAAAAGAGCGGGTATTGTTCGCGGGCGATGTACTCTTCCGCCTGTGTACGCCCATGGGTTGGGTTGGTACATTTGCAAAGTGGTACGAGACCCTCGACATGATAGTTGATGAACTCAATCCTGATGTTATCGTGCCAGGACACGGCCCGGTGTGCGGCGTAGAAGGGGTAATCGAAATGAAGGCGTACCTGCAATATGTCCAGAAAGAGTCGCGCCATTTTTTCGATATGGGAACGCAGGCTGATGAAGCCGGGCGTAAGATTGACCTGGGACCTTATGCAGACTGGCTCTGTCCCGAAAGAATCTATATGAACGTCGAGCGGGCCTATCGCGAGTTTCGTGACGAGCCATTCGATCAGCCCTGGGATCAGGCGAGCACCTTCGACAAAATCTACGACATCGCCCTGGCGCGGGGTATTAACCCGAGTTTCTGACAACCTGACAATGGAGGCAAGAAACTCATGGAACTCATTTGTTTCCTTCCGATAGACTTCTCCGAACCTGACTTCGGCATCGTCATCGCCAACTATGCCGTGGCTTTCTCAGTACTGCAGGCAAAGTCAGGCATACACGACGATTCTCTCTGCGACAGTCATGCCTGTCTTAGCCAATTGCCACATAGTGAACAGGGGCCCTGACCCTGCTGGCATGGGGCGAAGCGCACTTGCAGGAGATTGGCAAAGGAGACCGGCTTACACTCGATACGACGCAACTGATGGAACCCATCGAGGTGATGGCATTGACATCCGAGATCAGCCACCAGGCGGAAGCCGCATTTGCATGGCTGGAATCATCCTGCCCACTCAAGCCAGGGACCGTTATTGGCCTGGGTACTATTCCGGGATGCACCGGACTGGATTTTGATGACTTCCTGGACCCAGGTGATGGAATAGAAATCAGTTTCGAGCGGCTCGGAACATTACACTGCCAGTTTGCGGAGCCCCAGGCAAAACTCGCTCCGAGTCGTTGGCCGGTTCGACCGGAGCTCAAAAAGTACTTTGGTCTATAGACACCGACTCCTCAGGAGTACGTCCGGATGTCCGCAATTACACTGTCCGCAATGAGTACACAGGCAAATCAGAGAGGCATGATGATGAATCACTCTTTTTTTTTTGGGGAAAGGGTTGCCGTACGCTATTCGAAACAACCCGTCGCTGACGAAGCGACTTACCAGAAGAAACTGCAGATCACCCGTGAATATTTCCTGCCGAACATAAACGTATTGGAGATTGGCTGTGGCACAGGGGGGACTTCCATCGCCCATGCGCCATATGTAAAACACATTCTGGCTCTTGATATATCATCAAAAATGATTGAGCTCGCCCGGGACAAGGCTGACGCAAAACGTGTCAAGAATGTTACTTTTAAAAGATCATCGATCGATGAGTTCAACACGCCCGATCAAACCTTTGAAGCGGTATTGGCGCTGAGTGTTCTGCACTTACTGGATAACAGGGAGGAGGTAATCGCCAAGGTTTATAAAATGCTCAAACCCTGGCAGCCTTATACACGACACACCGTAGCGCGGACGATTGGCTGGGCTATGAGCTCTTTGGAAACTCCGCAATTTTCCATGGCGACTACAAGGCACTCCGACTTGGTGCATGGTTGGAAAGCGCTGGTGTTGATGGCGCAGGAGAGTGGCAGCTGTACGACCTGAAAAATGATCCTTCAGAACTACACAACCTCGGGGAGCTGGAGCCTGAACTTCTAGCAGAAATGGTCGCGAAATACGCTGAATATAGCGCAAGTATGGGCATAATCGACGTGCCCGCAGATTTCGATCCGGTGTCGATCATCGCAGGCGGCAAGTAGCGGTAACCAAGTGACAGCTGGTATCCGCGAGAATGGTCTAAGAGAATAGCGTTGTTTGTTACGATATACTGCAGCCCTTTCACGCCTTAATCGCCCGGAGTACCAATGCACAGATTGTCGATGTTTGTTGTTCTACTGGTGACCATGCCAGGAGTTATCGCCAGCTGGCAGGACGATCTTACGGCCATAGAACGGCAGGACTGGTCGCGACAGCACGCGGCTCATCTGCTGGAGCGCGCCGGATTCGGTGGTACTCCAGAAGAAATTAATCGCTTGTATCAACTCGGCCCGAAGAAGGCTGTTCAACAGCTGGTATACTTCAAACGCCTGCCACGCCAGACACTGCCCAAGTTCCTTCACTCTGGCGTTTTCCATGACGGCCTGGATCCATTTCCACCCAGTCGACCCGCAACGACTCAACTAGCGAAAGATAACGGCGAGGCTTTGGGGATTAAAGTTAAAGCTTCCGGCAACAGGCCTATCCAACCGGTGGTGAATGAGTTCTTTTATTGGCTGCGAGCCAGCCGCCTGGAGACAGACCGGGTGACCTACTGGTGGGCTAACAGGATGCTTACCTCAAATCGGCCGCTCGAAGAAAAGATGGCCTTATTCTGGCACGGGCATTTCGCCACCAATGAAGACAAGGTGCGCGATTACCGCAAGATGTTGCAACAACTCAATTTGTTTCAGACCAAAGGGCTGGGTGATTTTCGTAGCCTGCTCATTGCAACAGCACAAGATCCAGCCATGTTAGCGTTCCTTGACGCAGGCGTTAACGTCAAAGGGTCACCCAACGAAAACTTCGCCCGGGAGATTATGGAATTATTCACCATGGGCGTTGGCAACTATACCGAAGAAGATATTCGTGAAGCCGCCAGGGCATTTACAGGCTGGAACTACTCTGGCCTATCGTTTTATATCTCCGAAGAAGATCACGACGACACGGAGAAAAAATTTCTTGGCCACCACGGTAATTTTGACGGTGTTGATATCATCGACATTATTCTTGAGCAAGATGAAACGGCGGAATACATCGCCAGAAAGATCTATCAATATTTTGCTCGTGAGGAAATGAGCAACACATTATTACACTCACTGAGTCGCCAGCTAAAAACCAGTGACTACGATATCTCCGCATTTCTGGAGCTGATCTTTCTCTCAAAAGATTTTTATTCAGACGAGTCCATTGCGACACGCATCAAGAGCCCCGTTGAGCTCGTGATATCAACCTATCACAAACTAGGATTGACTCGCGTACCGGGCGTACCTGATTTCAACCTGACAACAGAAGCCCTGGGCCAACGCCTGATGCATCCGCCAACGGTGGCCGGATGGTCACAAGGTCGCAGTTGGGTCACACCCAGCTTGCTGTTTGAACGCGGTAATTTTGTGCTGGACACGGTATATCCCGATATCGCATTTATCCCACCAGATCGCTACCCCACCTACGGCTCACCTATCGTTACCGTGCATAAACGGCTCCGGCAAGGGTTGGACATTACCAGCGCTACCAAACCACCCGGCAAAGACACGTCGAGTGATATGATGGCAGCTTCTAATTTACTGGCTGATCGTGATGAGGCATTCAACACGCGATACGGTAGTTATCGGGGCTGGCAAATGGCAATTGAAAAGGTTATTCCAATCCCACGCCACACGGCACAGCTCACGTTAACAGGGCAAATCATGCAGGCCGAATTGGCGACACCACGAGCAGTGGTTGATTACTTTGTTGGACGCTTCATTTCTGTTCCGCTATCCGAAGACACATTGCTGATGTTGACAAAATTGTTTGAAGAAGAGTTAGGTACCGAAGATATTGAGTCAGCGAGCTCCTACCTTGAGGATCCGTTACGAATTTTGCTACACGTCATTCTCAGCCGACCCGAGTACCAGCTCGGATAACCCACCAGGGAATTCCTGATGTCAAACATGAATCGTCGAAAGTTCCTTGAATTGAACAGCCTGGCCGCCGGAGGATTTCTGGCACCGGGACTGTTTAGCAATGTGGTTTCTGCTCAGCCAGCAAATAACGACCACATCCTCGTCGTGGTTGAGCTTTCCGGTGGCAATGATGGTTTGAACTCGGTTGTACCCTACGCTGACGATGCCTACTACCGACATCGGCCCAACATTTCAATTAAGGAGCAAGACCTGCTCAAACTGGATGACCACTATGGGTTTAACCCTGGCATGTTAGGTTTTGAACGACTCTGGCACACTGGCGACCTCGCGATTATTCATGGCTGTGGGTACGAAAACCCCTCGTATTCACATTTCACTTCAATGGCTTATTGGCATACGGCTGCACCAAACAGTGGAAACGAGTTTGGCTGGATCGGCCGTATCGCAGATACGATGACCCCCACCACTGCTCCCAATACGTTGATCGGTATCGGCAATACTCAATCACTTGCCGTAAAAAGCCGTGTGCATACGCCCGTTGTTTTCGACGACCCAGACCGCTTCCAACGCAATGGGTTTATTCAAACCAGGGAAGCGCTTAACCATATTGACACGCGCCAGGCGGAAACAACTAACGCCACCCGAAAGTTCCTGAATGATGTCGCCCTCGGTGCGCGCAAATCATCATCATCAGTTCGCGAAGCATGGAACAACTACAAGACACCCATAGACTATGGCATCGCACCGCTGGATTTGCCGAAGGTCGCTGCCTGCATCTCACATGGTTTGCCCACCAGGCTGTACCATGTTGCATTCCGCAACAACGCTTTCGACACCCACGTTCAACAACCAGCACTACACCGGCGTTTACTCAGTTATGCCTGCGACGGCATTCACGGCTTCGTGCGTGATGTGGAAAGGCTTGGGCTTGAAGACAGAGTAACGCTGTTAGTTTACAGCGAGTTTGGCCGCCGGGTTCCAGAGAATTCCAATCTTGGCACTGACCATGGCAGCGCCAACGTCATGTTCATGATAGGGAATCAAGTCAATGGTGGACACTATGGTGAGCAGCCCAGCCTGACCGAACTGGTAGATGGTGACAATTTGCAACACACCACAGACTTCAGGCAGGTGTATGCGACAGCAATCGAAGATTGGCTGGAGTTGGATGCTTCCAAGGAGGTCTTGAACGGAGAGTTCGATACTTTGCCGATTTTTGGGTAGTGCGATGAAGTCTATGAAGTTAATTGGCGATACCAATTCATGCGATAGTTGATCAAGACTGTTTTTTGAATTTTAAGCTGTGCAACATGGTGTTCATGTAGATGAACAACGACTGTGATCGCTAGATGCCGTATAACCTGGCGATGTATGTTTCTATTTCTCGTTAGCAAGCATAAGAAACCAGCCTTTCATAACTCCTTATACTTTTTAAGATCAATAACTTGAAGTTACTGCATATTAATACAGCAGTATGTAATTTTGATAAGAAAAGGAACCTGATTCTCGCAACAGCTCCCATTTACCTGGTAAACATTTCACGCAATCATTGCGCCGTTGCGGAGTGGTTAGCAACATCCATCAGGTTCAGCAGATTCCACTCAGACCGGGCGCTTCGAACCCACAGCAGACAGATGGTTGTTCGCCATATAAGATAGCCGTCTACTTTCTGAGGAATTTGGCTTGACGACGCTAAATTACGAAAGCCGACCACCCTGGCATACAAACATTGTTATTGAGAAGTCTCGACTTCTTAGAATTTCTGACCTCGCATTGCCTATTGTCGCAGGCACCCTCGCAACTAACTTGATGACTTTTGTCGACACCTTGATGGTCGGCCAGCTTGGCGATCCGGCTCTGGGTGGCGTTGGAATCGGTGGGCAACTCTTTTTCCTACTATTGACGGTTGCTCTTGGTTTAGCGGCTGGTGTACAGGCAACGGTCGCAAGAAGGGTTGGGGAAGATCGTCTCGAGTTGACCGGGAAGGTGCTGAATGCGGGTATCCTGCTAGCCGCTTTTGTTGGGGTAATTCTGATCGCACTCGATGCCTCTAATATTCGGTGTTATCAACGATGATCCTTTGGTGGTCGAGGAAGGCTTGGCCTACCTATCGACACGAATACCGTCTCTGCTCTTTATAGGCATCAACGTCGCTTTCCGCTCTTATTGGATTGGCGTGAGTTTGGCTAAGTGGTCAATGGTATCGATTGTCACCCTGTCTCTGGCCAACATCCTGTTTAACTACACGTTTATATTCGGCAACTTTGGTGCGGCCCGAATGGGGGTCGCTGGTGCTGGATTGGGAAGCACACTAGCAGTCTTGTTGGGTTTGCTGATCAACGTCGGGTTTGCTTTGAAGTTCGCGGTAAAAAACGGATTTCTGCACGGACTACCGCAAATAGAACAAATCAAAACGATGGTGAAGGTTTCCTATCCCGAGAGCTTGCGTCAGGCTCTTTTTTCCGCGGGCGTAGTGCTGCTGTATGTGCTGATCGGTCAGATTGGGACGAGTGAACTCGCAGCGTTCCATGTCGTTATTAGCATCTGCTTATTTGCGTACATGCCACACATCGGAATTGGCGGAGCGGCCACAACTCTCGTTGGTGAAGCGTTGGGGCGAAAAGACATCAGCGACGCAAAGAGTTGGGGTTGGCAACTGTCAAACGTAGGCTTGATTGTGTTGATGAGTTTTGGTCTCATCATTGCGTTTTTCCCGCAGAAAATTTTGGGCCTATTCATAGTGGATGAAGTCACATTGGCGATAGCGACTCTCCCTCTACAGTTAGCCGTGTTTGCTCACGTTCTTGATGGATACGCCAAGGTGCTTGGTTCTGCGCTGATAGGCACTGGTGCGACAAAAGCTGCAATGCAACTGACTCTGCTTCCACAATGGCTTTTACTGTTACCGCTCATCGCTGTTTCGGTGTTTATGGGTTACGGCCTCAACGAAGCTATGGGGATTTTCTTCGCTTCCACAGCAATTTCCGCATTGCTGTTTGCGTACGTTTGGAAGCGAGAGAGGTGGAGCAGTATCGAACTGTAGAATTGAACTAATCCGGTTCTTACCGTTAGGTCTCCGATGTCCACTCGATAGCTGTTGGTAGAAATTCAACAACTGTACAACAAACGATCAATAGCCATACTCACACGGTGGTATCACGATAGTTCTTACACGATCTACGGCGAATGGCTTACAAGCAGGAAAATTACTCACGTAACTTCAAACCTGCGAGACACGTTACAGCATAGATTCTCTTTTCCCTTTTACTGGCTGATCGATCCTGGACAGCACTTCCCATCTGCACCGACAATACCGGAATCAACCAAACCGTCCTGTTTGCATGAACGCGGATAATCGTGACAACTTTTCGCCTGTTACCAACTTGATGTTTTGATATATGGTTTAGTTCTATACTGATCATCGATTACAATCGATCTAAGGGTGGCAGTTAAAAGTCAAAGTAAGGTTTGGACGGTTGGGCTATGTCAGGGTCATACATGGACCTAGGGAATCGTCGCTTTAGTGGTGGTTAGATTGATCATAACTGCCAGCATCAACCATGAATGACGAGGATAATTGTTAAGGAAATACCTTGAAACCCTTTGAAACATGGTGGGCCTGGAAGGACTCGAACCTTCGACCAATGGATTATGAGTCCACTGCTCTAACCAACTGAGCTACAGGCCCGTGGAGGTGCCAATCCGGGCGAAGCGCAATTCTAGCAGAACTCAAGTTGCTTACAACTATCTCGAAAGATCAGCCAGTACCAGTCGATCAGCTACAGATATTTCAAAATTTCATCGACGCATTCATCCACGGTCAGCTCCCCGGTGTGAATATTGATTTCCGGATTCTCAGGTGCCTCGTAGTCGCTGTCGATCCCCGTGAAGTTCGGTAGCTCGCCGCGGCGGGCTTTCTTGTACAAGCCCTTGGGGTCTCTCTGTTCGGCAAGCTCCAGCGAAACATTGACATAAATTTCGATAAACTCACCCGGGTCGAGGAGTGATCGCGCCATGTCCCGTTCCGAGCGAAATGGAGAGATAAAAGCCGTCAGTACTACCATACCGGCGTCTACCATTAATCGGGCCACCTCGGCGATTCGCCGAATGTTCTCGACGCGATCTGCATCGGTAAAACCAAGATCCTTGTTCAATCCCTGGCGAATATTGTCGCCATCGAGGATATAGGTTCTAATGCCGCGCTTATGCAGGATCTGCTCCAGGGCGTTGGCCACCGTGGACTTGCCGGAGCCGCTTAACCCGGTAAACCACAATACCTTGCCGGGATAACCATTGAGCTCTGCCCGCGCTTTCTTGTCCACAACCAGTGCCTGTCGATGCACATTCTGGGCACGACGCAGCGAGAAATTGATCATGCCCGCACCCACGGTCGAATAGCGGTAACGATCAACCAACACAAAGGCACCCATCGATCGGCAGGTTGCATAGGGTTCAAAGGCGATGGCCTTGTCCAGGCTAATGGTCAGCTCGCCAATTTCGTTAAGCGCCATGGAATGGCCGGACAGTTGCTCAAAGGTATTAATGTTGTACTTGAATTTGATATCGGTAATTGTGGCGCCAACACGCGTCGTACCGATTAACAGCCAATAAGATCGACCCACGAAGCCTTCCTCCTGATCCATCCACACCATGGTGACCGCAAACTGGTCTGAGACTTCGCAGGGTGAATCCGCAACCACCAGAACATCTCCACGGGAAACGTCGATATCGCGATCGAGCGTAATGGTGACAGCTTGATCAACGATTGCGGCTTCGAACTCTGTGTCGCCCAGGATAATGTCCTTCACATTCGCAATTTCAGCGGAAGGCAGAACACGAACAGACTGCCCCCTGGCGATGGAACCGGCAACAACGGTGCCGGAATAGCCCCTGAAGTCGGCATTGGGTCGATTAACCCACTGCACCGGAAAGCGAAACGGATCGCTGGCATTGCTTTCGCGGACTTCTACGGTTTCCAGCAGTCGCAGTAATGTGGGTCCGGAATACCAGGGCGTATTGCCCGATCGTTCAATGACATTGTCACCCAGTAGCGCGGATAGCGGGATGGCAGTGATGGACTGAAACTTCAGATTATTCGAAAACTGGTTATAGGCGCTGACAATATCCGTATACACCTGCTCATCAAACGACACCAGGTCCATTTTGTTTATCGCCAGGACGACATGCCGAATACCCAGCAGCGAGGCGATAAAGGAGTGTCTGCGAGTCTGGGTCAGCAAACCCTGGGTCGCATCGATTAATATCACAGCGACATCGGCAGTAGAAGCACCCGTGACCATATTGCGGGTGTACTGCTCGTGGCCCGGAGTATCAGCGACGATAAATTTCCTCTGGTCGGTGCTGAAGAATCGATACGCCACATCGATGGTAATACCCTGCTCACGCTCGGCGGCAAGCCCATCGACCAGCAACGCAAAGTCAATCTCATCACCCTGGGTTCCCAGCTTTGCTGAATCGGCTTTCAGGGATACAACCTGGTCGTCATACAGCAACTGGGCTTCAAACAGGAGTCGACCAATTAGGGTGCTCTTGCCGTCATCGACACTGCCGCAGGTAATAAAACGCAGCAGATCCAATTTGGTCTGCTGCTCGATATAGGAATCCACACGGTCTCGAAGAGATTCGCCCATCAGAAATAGCCTTCGCGTTTTTTCTTCTCCATGGACCCGGATGAATCAGAATCGATGGCTCTCCCCTGCCGCTCGCTGGTTCTACTCTGCAACAACTCAAGCACAATGGAGGACAGGTCAGACGCTTCAGATTCAATGGCGCCGGTCAACGGGTAGCAACCCAGGGTTCTGAAACGAACCCGTCTGATTTTTATTTTCTCATTCTTGAAGAGCTTCAATCGATCATCATCTACCAACAACAACATACCGTCGCGCTCAACCACCGGCCGGTCAGCGGCGAAATACAGGGGTACGATGGGAATATTTTCACGATAGATGTACTGCCAGATATCCAGTTCAGTCCAGTTCGAAAGAGGGAATACACGAATACTCTCGCCTTCATTTTTATAACCGTTGTAAAGGTCCCAGAGTTCTGGTCTCTGGTTCTTTGGGTCCCATCGATGCGCCCTGGTGCGAAACGAAAAAACCCTTTCTTTGGCCCGGCTTTTTTCTTCGTCTCTACGGGCACCACCGAAGGCGACATCAAAATGATATTTTTCCAGGGCCTGCTTCAGACCTTCAGTTTTCATGATGTCGGTATGCAGGGCACTGCCGTGATCAAAGGGATTGATGTTCTTCGCTACACCATCGGGATTAACATGCACGATAAGTTTCATGCCACTTTCAGACACCGCCTTCTCACGAAATTCGTACATCGCCTGGAACTTCCATCGCGTATCCACATGCATCAGGGGAAAAGGAGGAGTACTTGGATAAAATGCTTTCTTTGCCAGGTTGAGCATGACTGAAGAGTCTTTGCCAACGGAGTAAAGCATGACCGGGCTCTCTGCCTGGGCAGCAACTTCTCGCATGATGTGGATACTGTCAGCCTCAAGACGATCAAGGTGAGACATTCGTGTAAGTTTCCGAAGGACTTTAGAGGTACCCGAGGTTGCACCACTGTCCTTCAGGTTTATCACGGCAAGGCCATCAGGAATCTTGTCTGCATAGGCAACCGTCGCAATTCTCAGGCTCGCACCAGATCGTAATAGGAATGTATGGCGCCCACTGTCTTCAACGAGCTTTCGGAATAAAGCCGTCGCGGGCCCATGGGGCCAGACAATAGTATTTTTGTCACCAGCCAGGGCATCAACTGCCTCCAACAATTCGTTCTGGTCATCCGCAGACTTCAGGTACAACCATCTTCGGCCCAATCGCCCATCGTTGGCAAACAACACCAGACCCGCTTGCTTGCTGTGATGCAATTGAATCACCAGCGATACGATGCGCTTTCGCTTCGCTTCCGCTACCAGACTGTCGCGAACCAGTCGTTTGGGTTCGCGCCCCAGTTCATCTCTAACATCGGAGACCTTGAGTGGCCCCGGCAGGAAGTGCTCTCTCTCCAGGGCACGTTCCGTTGTTCTCAACGTCTGTGCAGCAGCGTCTGCCAGCAAGACTTCGTGAACTGCCTGCGTATCCCAGGGTATTATCGCCCCATGATCTCCGGCGCGGTTCTCATAGATTGTATTGGGTAGTGTCATTACCTGCCTCATGTCGCTTTTTGTGATTATTATCGCCCGGAGTCTAAATATCAAGGGAGCACTACTGTAAACACAGCACATTCTCAAAATACTGCACATTGCGACATTAACAAAAAGAAACCTCTCGAATCGGTCACCAGATGAGTACGGTGCAACGCCGAACATGTAATAATTCATCCGTTCTTTTTTGCAGTCCGGAAGCGAACACGCAATGCAAATACACGTTATCGGTGATCTCCACGGTCACTATCCAGAATACGAAGCCCTACTAAGACAAGCTGAAATTGTCGATAAAAATCTCGACTGGCGTGCAGCAGACAACCAGCTCTGGCTTATTGGCGATTTATTCGACCGGGGTAACCAGGCGGTAGCCTGCCTCGACCTCACCATGAAGATCCAACAGCAGGCGAACACGGTAGGTGGTGTTGTGCAGTGCTTGATGGGGAATCATGAACTCATGTTTCTTGCTGCAAACAAGTTTGTTGACACTAACTGTGGCCAGCAATTGTGGCAACAGTGGATTCAATGGGGTGGCCAGCAGGCAGAGATGGGAAACATCACCGATGCTCATATCAGCTGGCTTTGCCAGTTGCCCGCCATGGCGCAGGTCGGGGATCGATTATTAATTCACGGTGACAACCTTTCCTATGTCAATTATGGGACGAGCATCGATGAGGTTAACGATTTTTTTCTCAAACTGATGGAAAATGAGGATAGTGACCTTTGGCAGCGGGTCCTGATTGAGTTTTCCGGCCGGGGCGCTTTTGATCTCGGCATCAGCGGCCCCCGACAGGCACATTTGCTGCTAAAAATGTACGGCGGAAAAAGCCTGATTCATGGCCATACACCGATTCCCTTTGTTCAGGACATTGACCCCTCGGCAGTGACTGCAGCACGAAACTATGCAGATGGTCACTGTTGCAATGTCGATGGTGGTATTTATCTCGGTTCAGCCGGATTCGTATACAGCTATAACTACCAGGGGCAATTTAGCAGATGACAACCATAGCCTTGATCAGCCCCGGCGCCATGGGAGCTTCCGTCGGTGCAGCCGCGGTGAGCAACGGCCACAGGGTCCTGTGGCAGAGTAACAACCGTAGCCAGGATACCGCAAACCGAGCCCGACGTGCCGGACTTGAAGGGACTGACAACACGCAGGAAATGTTTGCTCAGGCGGATATTGTTTTGAGTATTTGTCCTCCGAGCTCGGCCAACGAAGTTGCCCTTTTGACATCAAACCACCGGTTCCAGGGTATTTTTGTCGAGACCAACGCGATTTCACCGCAACGTACCCGCTCAATTCATGCACAACTTGGCAAGCAGGGTATTGATTGCGTCGACGGCGGTATCATCGGTGGTCCTGCCTGGGACCCGTCAACTGACACGCAATTGTACCTCTCCGGAGACCGGGCGAACGACATCGCCCGTGTGTTTGCCGGGTCCGCACTCAACGCGACGGTATTAAACGACAAGATCGGGTCAGCTTCAGCCCTGAAGATGACTTTTGCCGCATACACCAAAGGCACAACGGCGTTGCTGGCGGCAATACTTGCAGTTGCTGAGCACGAGGGTGTCAGGGAGTTTCTACAGTCCCAGTGGGGCGAAGATTTCAGCAAGCAAACGGCAAACAGGATCACAGACAACGCCAGCAAAGCCTGGCGATTTTCCGGTGAGATGCAGGAAATTGCGGCGACATTCGCAACTGCCGGGTTGCCAGCCGGTTTCCACGAAGCCGCTGCGGATGTGTTCGAGAGATTGAGCGATTTTAAGGATGTAAAACAGGCGCCAGCATTAACAGATTTCCTGGCGCGGTTAACATCCTCAGACTGATCGATGATTCAGAACCGAAAATACTGCACCAATAAAAAGGCCTGCTATGTGCAGGCCCCTTTAACACCGTTTTAAAACAGGATCAGGTTCTCTATTCTCGGTCAGTCTCCTAGGATGTCTCATCCAGAAATGTCTTCAGGTGATCCGATCGAGTCGGATGCCTGAGCTTCCTTAAAGCCTTGGCCTCGATCTGGCGAATACGTTCACGAGTCACATCAAACTGTTTGCCCACTTCCTCGAGGGTATGGTCAGTGTTCATATCTATGCCGAATCGCATCCTGAGTACCTTGGCTTCCCTGGCCGTCAGACCGGAAAGGATACCTTTTGTGGCTTCTCGCAAACCTTCATCGGTCGCGGTATCAACCGGCGAACCCACAGAGGCACCTTCACTCAGGTTGTTGTTCGAATCAAGGAAATCTCCCAAATGCGAATCTTCGTCATCACCAATAGGTGTTTCCATCGAGATAGGTTCTTTCGCAATCTTCAACACCCTACGGACCTTGTCTTCCGGCAGCTCCATACGTACGCCAATTTCCTCGGGGGTCGGCTCCCGACCCATTTCCTGCAGCATTTGCCGGGAAACACGGGACAACTTGTTAATTGTCTCAATCATATGAACCGGAATTCGGATGGTCCTTGCCTGGTCAGCGATGGAACGTGTAATCGCCTGACGAATCCACCAGGTGGCATAGGTTGAGAATTTGTATCCGCGACGATACTCAAATTTATCAACAGCCTTCATCAGTCCAATATTGCCTTCCTGGATAAGATCAAGGAACTGTAGTCCGCGGTTGGTGTATTTCTTGGCAATGGATATAACCAGACGCAGGTTAGCTTCAACCATGTCTTTCTTCGCACGGCGGGCTTTTGCTTCCCCGATGGACATGCGTCGATTGATGTCCTTGATCTCTGTTGAAGTGAGTCCACAAGCGTTGGATGCTTGTTTGATTTTCTTCTGACTGCGGATAATTTCCTCTTCAAAATTCGCCAGGCCTGCAAAACCTGCCTTGATCTGCTTCTGGACAAATTTGAAATCATTTTCCTTGCCAGAGAACTTCTCGAGAAATACACTGCGCGGCATGCGTGCACGACGAATGCAGGTATTCATGATATGTCGTTCAGAGCGCCGAATTTGCGCATGAACATTACGCACTACCTTGACGATCTTGTCGTAGTGTTTGGGTACGAATTTAAAGAACTGGAAACTATCACCCAGGAGAGCCAGTTCTTTTGCAGCCTGTGGCGATCCGCGACCATGCTTTTTAATGACGCGCTCGATCTTCTTCAGTTGTTTTTCAATATCCGTAAACCGCTTCAAGGCGAGTTCGGGATCGGGTCCCCTGTCTTCTTCCTCCTCGTCTTCGTCCTTCTTTTCGCCCGGAACAACCTGGGCAGCTGCCATGACATGTTCGACGGGGTCGAGGTAGCCAATAATAACGTCCAGTAACTTGCCGTCTTCTTCCTGGGAAGCTTTATAATCCGCCAGAATTATCTCTGGTACGCCGGGAAATTGTGCAACAGCATGCAACACATCGCGGATGCCTTCCTCGATCCGCTTCGCGATAATAATTTCACCTTCCCGGGTTAACAATTCGACAGTACCCATTTCACGCATGTACATGCGAACAGGGTCAGTGGTTCTACCTGCCTCATTTTCAACTGCCACTAAAACAGCTGCCGCTTCCTCAGCCGCTAACTCATCAGTTGAGTCACCTTCGAGCATTTGATCATCGGTCTCCGGGGCGGTTTCGTGAACCGCAATCCCCATGTCGTTTATCATGCCGATAATGTCTTCGATCTGCTCAGGATCTGATATGTCATCAGGCAGATGGTCGTTGACCTCTGCATATGTGAGGTAGCCTTGTTCCCGCCCACGGCTGATAAGGTCTTTCAACCGAGACTCCTGTTTTGCTAATCCACTTGCCATACAATTCCTTAGGGGTTTGGTGAGAAAAGGAGCCGGACATTATAGCCACACTTATTGTGTTATTCCACTTCAAGTGACTGATTTGGTGCGAGAATTCAGGAACCTACCCGACACAAAACAGGCATAAAACATGCATGTAACACGCATAAAAGCGTGCATAAAAACATGCATAAACAATAGAAAACACGTAAAAAGCCCGTAAACGGGAAGTTCTGTGGCAACCGCTTACATGGTTATTTCATTGGTCGGTTCGTAGCCTTTCTTACGGTCAGATCCCGCAGCTGCTGTTTTTCCTCTTCGTTCATATCTTTCAGTGCCTTGTGTACGAGGGGTCGTTTAAGCTCCTCGCTCACCTTCTCATCAATCTTTTTTCTAAGCTTGTTGATAACGCCAAGATACTGGTCCGGCAGGTCTGCAATGCCCAGTAACTGTTCCTGCTCGGCTAATTGTTTGAGCAGGGTAAATTCGACCCGATCCTGGTATTTCGCCAGCAGAAGCACGGGGGAACGAATTTCCTCTACCAATATTACCCGGACGATTTCCAGCAATAATCCACAACCGCCCGCAGACTCCAGAATCGTGTAATGGCTTTCTTCGACGATGTTGCACAATTCTGGCTGTCTCAGCAGCAAGGAAATTGCCTTGTTGGCGAGGTCCGAGGATTGCGGTAGCTGATCCGGATAATAATCATCGTATTGCCCATCGTATTCATCGGGTGAATATTCATCCCAGCCCTCTGCCGGGGGCTGATCCACTGCAACGATTGCGGGTTGGTAGCCCGATGAACCAGGCTTCGCGCCTGATAACTCAAGCAACTTGTCTCCCGCCAGATTCGTCATTTCAGACAACCGGCCGATCATTAGCTCACGGAACACGCCCACGGGGATTTTCATGATCATAGGCATGGCCAATTTACTGAGATGGGCTTTGCCGTCAATGGTATCGACGTCCACCTCGCCTAGCAGTTTTTCAAAGAAAAAGTCAGGCAGGTGCATGGCCTGGTCAATCCGCCATTCAAATTTGTCTTTTCCCTCGGATCTAATCAGCGAATCAGGATCCTCACCATCGGGCACAAACAGGAACCGGGCACTTCTGCCATCTTTCATATGTGACAAGGCAATAACAAGGGCTTTCCAGGCCGCATTTGACCCAGCCGAATCACCATCGAAACAAAACACCACGGTTGGCACCATGCGAAAGAGCCGATCCAGGTGTTCATCTGTCGTTGCCGTCCCGAGGGTCGCGACACTGTAATTGACGCCATACTGGGCCAGCGCAACCACATCCAAGTAACCCTCGACGACCAGCAACTGATCAAGGCGCCGGTTCCTCTGCCTGGCCTCATAGAGCCCATACAGCTCCCTGCCCTTGTGAAACACGGGTGTTTCCGGTGAATTCAGGTATTTTGGCTTCCCATCGCCGATGATCCTGCCGCCAAAAGCGATAACACGACCCCGGAGATCGCGAATAGGGAACATAACCCGCTCTCGAAATCGATCGTATACACGGTCATCCGAGGTATTGTCCTTGTCTTTTTCGATTGCCATGCCTGATTCGATTAACAACTGTCGTTCCAGGTTTGTCTTGGCCAGTTCTGAATACAGGTTATCCCACCCCGGTGGGGCAAAACCGATACCAAAGTCCCGGGCGATTTCACCGGTTAAACCCCTTGATTTCAGATAATCCACCGCCCTGGATTTCTCTTTGTGATGACGCAGTTGCTGGGAATAGAACGACGAAGACTGATCAAGTATGTTGTATATGGATTTCCGTTGTTGTTGCTTTTCCGAAGAGACATTGGTGCTCCTGGGAACTTCCATCCCGGCCCTGCCGGCAAGCATCTCGACGGCCGCGATAAAATCCATACGGTCGAATTCCATCACGAACTTCAGGGCACTCCCTGATGCCTGGCAACCAAAGCAATAGTAAAATTGCTTGTTCGGGCTCACGGTAAATGAAGGCGATTTTTCAGTATGGAAAGGACACAACCCCGAGTAGTTCTGACCTGTTTTCTTGAGGCTAACGCGAGAATCCACTATTTCGACGATGTCCGTTCGAGCAAGCAGTTCGTCTATGAAATCAGGAGGTATCAAGGGTGTCTGGTGTGGTTGATATTGAGGTCACCCACAATGGCATCGGACCTGGTTAAAGGCAAGAATAACCGGTGTCGTGTCCTGTGTGGATGGCACTACAATTTGCCAGCAGAACTTGCCAGGCAGTTATTGTAATCTTTGTTTAACAATCGTGCTGATTGCGCCCATATCTGCCCGACCCTGAACCTGGGGACGGACAATCCCCATCAGCCTGCCCATGTCCTTCATGGAACTCGCCCCGGTCTCGGCTATTGCCTGATCAATTATTGCGCTAACAGCAGCCTCATCGAGTGCTTCCGGCATGAATTCCTTCAGCAGGTCCAATTCAAATGATTCCTGCTGCACCAGGTCCTGCCGATCGGCCTGCTCATACTGGGAAAGCGAGTCTCTTCTTTGTTTTACCATTTTATCGAGGATGACAAGAACCCGGGTGTCATCCAGCTCGATTCGCTCATCAACTTCGACTCTCTTGAACTCAGACATGATCAATCGCAAAACACCCAGGCGCTGTTTATCACGGGCGCGCATGGCGTCTTTCACGGAAGCTTCAAATCGTTCTTTTATTTCTGAGGATGACATGTTCCCATTCTCTCCCAAGATCAGCCCAGGCTGAGAAATTGGCGGCGAGGATTAATGCCTATACAAATTAAAGTCCCGATGTTCCTAGTACAGACGTTCCATTCTTCTGGATTCACGCTGAACTTTCTTGGCATGACGTTTTACGGCAGCAGCTGCTTTACGCTTACGGACAGAGGTGGGTTTTTCATAGAATTCACGACGCCGAACTTCAGCCAGGACACCGGCTTTTTCACAAGATCTCTTGAATCGACGTAGAGCCACATCAAAAGGCTCGTTCTCTTTTACTTTAACATAAGGCATTAATCGGTTTACTCCTCCGCGAAGGGTGCGCATTCTAGCGGTATCGACAAAAAATTGCAAAACTTCAAAATCCACGATAAATACCCTGAGCTCTGTGCCATTCCAGCACCATCCACCGCAAGGAGAACGGATTTTTACCTCGAAAATCAGTAACATACACCGCTAATTCTTTTTTATGAAAATCATGCGTGTTATTGGTATCGAAACGTCCTGTGATGAAACTGGCGTCGCCATCTATGATGATCAGCTGGGCCTGATCTCTGATTTATTATACAGCCAGGTGGAACTGCACAAAGTCTACGGTGGCGTAGTGCCTGAGCTCGCCTCCCGTGACCATATTCGCAAGACCTTGCCCATGATTCGCCAGGCGCTGACCGAAAGCAATACAACAGTCAGCCAGATTGACGGGATCGCCTACACTGCCGGACCCGGACTGGTCGGTGCATTGATGGTGGGGGCCAGTATTGCCAAATCCCTGGCTTACGCCTGGAACGTCCCGGCTGTGGGTATCCACCACATGGAAGGTCACCTGCTCGCGACAATGCTGGCGAAAAGCAAACCCGAATATCCTTTTCTTGCATTGCTGGTTTCCGGTGGCCATACACAATTGCTTTCCTGTACGGAATTTGGCCATTACGAACTGCTGGGTGAATCCCTTGACGATGCCGCTGGTGAGGCGTTCGACAAGGTTGCGAAAATGCTCGGTCTGGCCTATCCCGGCGGACCGGAAGTCGCAGCGCTGGCGACGATGGGCGAAGTAAAAAAATACCGCTTTCCCCGCCCGATGACGGATCGTCCCGGATTCGACTTTAGTTTCAGCGGCCTTAAGACTTTTACAATGAATACCCTCGCCGGTATCGAATCACCTACACAGCAGGATAAGGCTGACATTGCCCTGGCTTTTGAAACTGCCGTTGTTGATACCATTCGTATCAAGTGTAAACGTGCCCTGGAACACACCGGGTACACGTCTCTGATCATTGCCGGTGGTGTCAGCGCCAACGAAGCACTCAGAAAAGAACTGAAAAAGCTAACGGATAAACTCGGTGCACAGGTCTATTACCCTGAACTTAAACTCTGTACCGACAATGGGGCGATGATCGCCTATGCAGGATTACAACGTCTCAAACTCGGGCATCTGGAAGATCTGTCAATTTCGGTTCGGCCGCGATGGCCGATGCCCGAACTCAGTCCCCCTGGGTAAAAAAACATGGATACTATCTACATAGAAGGCCTGAAAATAGATGCACTGATCGGTATTCATGACTGGGAACAGGATACGCGGCAGAAGCTCGTCATTGATATCGAGATCAGCTGGGATATCAGCGACGCAGCACAGAGCGATGACATATCCTTTGCATGCAATTACGCGTCAATCTCAGAATGTGTGACAACCTTTGTCGAATCCAGCCACTTTCAATTGATCGAAACGCTTGCGGAACAAACAGCACAACTGGTACTGAAGGAGTTTTCGGTGCCGAATCTCAAGCTGCGGGTTTCCAAACCCGGGGCGCTAAGTAATGCAGAAAATGTCAGTGTTTCAATCGAGCGTGAGCAAGTAGATAGTGGCAAACTTGTCTGAGATAATCCACAATTGCCTTGAACGTTTGGATCGCAGCAATACTAGTCGCAGCAGTACCAAAAGAGGTGTTGATTGAACCAGTTCGGCGCAAGGACCCATGTTGGCAACATGAGGGACAACAATGAAGACAGCTATGCCTGCGATCCGGTCACGGCTTTGTGGATCGTCGCTGACGGCATGGGAGGACATGGTTTTGGCGAGGTGGCCAGTGCCATTTCAACCTACACGGTAATCAACCAGGTACGCAAAGGTCTTGATATTGATCAGGCGATAGAAGTTGCCCATCAACGAATCAAGGAATTTTTCAATGCAGAAGTATCCGCGAGTCACATCTCTTCAAACAACATGGCGACGAACCTGGAGTTGCTCTATTCTCAGCGAAACCTGTTCAACATTCATTGGGTCGGCGATTCCCGCGCCTATCGGTTTGATGGTGCACTTACACAACTGACCGTCGATCACTCACTTGTTCAATCGCTGATCGATGATGGTGAAATCACAGAGGAAGAAGCAGCATACGACCCGAGAAGAAACGGCATCAGCAAGGCTCTGGGTACTCAACACTTGGAAATGGTAAAGGCAGACAGTATCAGCGAAAAATGGCGACCAAATCAGAAAATTCTGCTCTGTAGCGATGGCCTCACTGATTGCGTCGGTAGCGCAACTATTGAGTCCATTCTCGGGGAAGAGAGCTCTGACCAGGAAAAGGCTGACAAGCTGATCAACAGGGCGCTCGACGCCGGAGGTAAGGACAATGTCACGGTCGTTGTCGTGTCTGCGCCAGAATCCCTGGCCCTGGCATCACAAGCCGGTCACCCTCCTCAAGTCACCCCAACACTACCTGAACAACTTGAAATTCCAACTCTTCACGACAGGGTAAACCCCATCTCCACTGTTGAAAATCGGGATGTCAGCTCATCAACAGCAGATTCGCACCCTTGGCGGGATAGCCAAAAATGGCTACTGGCGCTGGCTCTGATCTTTACCGTCATCCTGTTCGCCCGATTAACCACCGAGGATAATCGTACAGACGCAGCATCTATGTTTACCTCCGGCGCTCTTATAGAATCACAAAGCCTGTCCGACACATTTGTTCCACGGGGAGAACCGGCGCAAATTGATCTACCCGTTAGCGGACAAATCCTTCAGACGGGCGTTTTTCCCCAACTCGAAGGTGCGGAACGACAGCAACTGGCGCTGACTGACATAGGCCTGTTACCTTATGTGCAGAAGAGGCCGGTGGAAGATGGCATACTCTTCGTTGTTTTATTGGGTCCTTATCATAGAGCCGGTGAGTTGCAGGCTGCCACTTCAAAACTCAAAGCGGGGGGCCTGAATTACTTTGAACTCCCTGACTCAAACTACAAGTAATCCTTCAAGGTAAATTAGGCATGTTCAGAGCTATTTAAGACAAGACGCAGTGCGCAGGGAATGGCAATTTCACCTTGAAGGACTACAGGACAAGCAAATGAGAATGGCTGGCAAAGACCTTGAACCAATCAGGCATCTCGTTCCATTCGACGAGAAGAGCGACGATGAATTGAAGCAAATCATGGCGAAAGCCAGAATGGATACCTACCCGAAAGGAAAAGTGATCTTTAAACGTGGCGAAAAAGATCGCTACGTTTATTGGCTGTTGTCAGGCACCGTTGATCTGCTTGACCAGAGTTTCGACGCGAAAAGCAGAGCCGTCGGTGACGAGGCCGCATCCTACCCCATTGACAACAACAACCCTCATAGACTGACGCTTGTCTGCAAGGAAAAAACCCGGGTTCTTGTTATTGACCGCGCGGACTCCGGGTTGCTGTCTTCAGGTATGGGGGCATCGGATTACACCGTTTCTGAACTGGAGGAAACCGAGGCTATCGACTGGATGACAACCCTGCTGAGTTCGCCATTGTTTGAGTTTATTCCACCGGCAAATATACAATCACTTTTCAGCAGGTTTGAAGAGGTTAAATATAAAGCCAGAGATGTCGTCATTCGCCAGAAGGAACCAGGGGATTACTTTTATGTTATTCAGGCGGGACGCGTCAGAGTCGAGCGTACTGCTGGTGAGCGAACCATGTTGCTGGCGGAATTGAAAACAGGGGACAACTTCGGCCAGGATGCACTGATTAGCGACGTGCCCCGCAACGCAACCGTCACGATGATCACTGATGGGATAATGATGCGATTATCAGAAACCGAGTTCGAACGGTTGCTCATGGATCACCTGGTCGAAACCGTGTCCCTGGAAGAAGCCCAGCAAATGATTAAGAAATGGAACCCTAAAACTTACATTCTCGATGTCAGAAATCCAAATGAAGCTAAAACCGACAAGATTGAGGGCGCAATCAACGTGCCCGTGCTGCTGTTGCGCAAGAACCTGCACAAACTTAAAGCTGATGCAGTTTACGTCACCGCCGCCGAGGGGGGCAGACGTGCCGACCTTGCTGCCTATATCCTGAACGAAAACGGTTACACTGCCTATGTTCTTCGATAGCATGTGCCCGTTGCTTAACAATTCATCACGAGCCAGGCCAATATGACAGATTGCCTTTTTTGCAAAATTGCCAACCGTGACATTCCGTCAGAAATCGTTTATGAGGATGACCACGTCGTCGCTTTTAAAGATATTACCCCGGCTGCGCCAGTTCACACGCTTATCATCCCAAAAAAGCATATTAGTACTATCAATGATATAGAGATTGAAGATCAACCCCTGGTCGGTCATATGATACTCACTGCAAAACAACTGGCTGCAGAAAACAATCTCTCGGAGCCTGGGTTTCGCCTCATAATGAACTGTAACAGTGAAGGCGGGCAAACAATATTCCATATCCACCTGCATCTTCTCGGTGGACGCCAGTTAAGAGCGCTGGGGTAATCCAGTGAAAAATAGTACTGTGCAGAGATCACCAGTCGACAAATTAATTACTCAGTTAGATAAAGCGTTGCGTGCAAGTGCCGGTTCAGTCGGTAAAACAAATCGCGGCTCACCTGCTGAGACAATACAAGCCGACTCCCTAAGCGATAACGAGCGACGGGAGTCTGCACGTCTGATGCGGGTAAATCACTGCGGTGAAGTGTGTGCACAGGCGCTCTACCAGGGACAAGCACTTACGGCGAAGTCCAATCAAGTGTCCCGCTCAATGCAGCAGGCAGCAGAGGAAGAAACAGATCATCTGGCGTGGTGCGAAACACGGCTGAAGGAACTCGATGCATCCGTGAGCTATCTTAATCCGTTCTGGTATGTCTCTTCTTTTGCCATGGGTGCAGTGGCGGGATTGTTGGGTGACAAGATAAATCTAGGCTTCGTCGCAGCAACCGAGGACCAGGTTTGCAGGCACCTGGAAGATCACCTTCAAAAGCTGCCCGGGAAAGATGAGAAATCCCGCGCAATACTCGCTCAAATGAAAAGCGATGAAGCCAGACATATGCACACCGCGCAGGCTGCAGGTGCTGCCCAGTTTCCTCTTCCAGCCCGATCATTCATGACGATGATCTCGAAGCTGATGACTCGCTCAACCTATTGGGTTTAGGGTGGTTCAACGCAACGAACAACTCACAGCCGTTAACGCCTCATTTTCTCAATCAGTTGATCAAGCGAATTAGGCAGATCGGAACGGATTAACTCAACATAGCTGCCACCACGACCCGTCGATGACTCGAAAAATGACTCGTAGCCGTCCACACTACACATTCCTGCTGTTAACTTGTCGGCTGCCAAGTCAGGTTCGCCATTTGCGTGCCAGGCAAGACCACGCACCCGGTAGTCCAGTTGTACAAAGTCAGCCTTTGTTTCCCGCAGAACGGAATCAATCAAACTGCAAGGATGAGCTGCACCACAGGTTGAAATCTCAATTTCCAGTCTGAACTGTGCCACTCGCTCACCGGCGTCAAAGTAACTATGGGCCGCAATATGGCTTGCATCCAGATGGGCTATATGATGTTGCGCCTGCGCAACTACATCCTGGGCGACCAGCAGAGCGGCGCTGGCTCCATAGGGCTTGTAGGGAGTTGAGGATACATTGAGGATTTTTGCACCGATGGCATTTCCCAACGTCGTGATAAAAGCAGACAACCGATCAACTGAAAATTGTTTTTCAAAGGACCGAAACCAATGCTCAACGGCTTCCCGGTCCTCAAACTCGTATAATTGATAAGTGTTGATCGCCAGTGATCGAGTGACATTATTAAGGCCAGAAGACTGGTTCAATTGATTACTCACAAGTTAGTTCCTGTCTATAAATAGGCATTTTCAGCCAATAATCACAACATCTGTAAACTGTTAGTTATATGAAACAATTACTTACGAGGGAAGTAACACTCACAGTTCTAGTTTCTGGATACACACAAGTTGGTCCCGTGGGACTCGGTGTCAACAATGGGTGGATGGTAGATAATCTAGCAACATGGCGCAAACCATTAGTTCTTACTTTCAATTTCAATATTGTAGCTGTGAGTGATCACAACACCCGCCTTGCCTAGCATGATCGATGCTGAGCAGTATTTTTCTGCCGACAGGTCAATCGCTCGCTTTACCTGGGCTTCCTTCAGTTTGCGCCCAGTCACCCGGAAGTGAAAATGTATCCTGGTGAATACGCTGGGTACTTCATCTGCTCTTTCAGCCTCAATCTCTGCAACACAGGAAGTCACATCCTGCCGAGATTTCTGTAAAATCGAAATAACGTCAAAACTCGTGCAGCCACCCACACCCAGGAGAACAAGTTCCATGGGCCGAATTCCAATGTTTCGGCCACCGGCTGATGGTGGGCCGTCTATCACCACGGTGTGACCACTTTCCGATTCAGCTAAAAAAGTTACGTTATCAATCCACTTAACCGAAGCTTTCATCCAGATTCCACTACCACTAAGGGGCGCTCATGTTACCTGCATGCCCCATTTGCTACCAGAGAACTTCACCCGATGAATCCATCTTTATTCACTAAAATCCGTTATGTGGTTGTTTTGAATCATGGCTAGTCGTACTCTAGAGTATCAAACTCTGTAATGATGAAAGAAATTAAATGGTAAGCCTCACCTTAGCTGCAACCGACGTTGGCAACATGGACGAATTTCTAGCCGCTGCCCACCGACGAAAATACCCTCGTGGTAGTACGATTATCTACGCCGGGGAAGAAAGTAATTCCATCTATTACATCACCAAAGGCTCTGTAACCGTCTTTATCGAAGACGAATCCGGCCGTGAAATCATCGTGGCCTATCTCAACGAGAGCGACTTTTTCGGTGAAATGGCCATGTTCGGGGATCGAGTCCGGTCCGCGTGGGTTAAAGCCAAAACTGAATGTGAAGTAGCAGAACTGGGTTACTTAAAATTTGCAGAACTCAGTAAACGTGACAGCGGTATGCTCTACCACCTGGCGACCCAGCTCGTGGAGCGGCTGGGAAAGACCACGAGAAAGGTAAGCGACCTTGCATTTCTGGACGTTACCGGTCGTGTTGCACGGACACTACTGGATTTGTCCAAAGAGCCCGATGCCATGACCCACCCTGACGGTATGCAAATAAAAGTAACCCGTCAGGAAATTGGCCGGTTGGTGGGTTGTTCCCGCGAAATGGTCGGTCGAGTGCTAAAAACCCTGGAAGAGCAAGGCCTGGTTTCTGTCAAAGGCAAAACAATGGTGGTCTTCGGGACTCGCTAGTCTGAAGTCAGGTAGCCTTTTTTCAAGCAGTTGGACCCGTTATAGAAGCGCGAGATATCAGAAGCTGAATAATTCCTTCAGTTTAGCGCCAGGTTGTTCCTCGCGCATAAACGCCTCCCCGACTAAAAAACCGTAAATACCCCGATCAAGCATCTCCTGGACATCATTTTTATTACGGATGCCACTTTCCGTCACCAGCATGATATTCGAATCAAGCTGATCCATCAATTCGAACGTCGTCTCCAACGATACCTCGAAGGTTCGCAGATTTCTGTTATTGATACCCAGGATGTCAGGCTTAATCTCGAGCGCTCGTTTCAGCTCCGCTCCGTCGTGCACTTCAACCAGCACATCCATTGACAAATCCTTCGCCAATCTGTGCAAAGATCGAAGCTTCTCATCATCAAGGATACTCACAATCAACAAAATGCAGTCCGCATTAATTGCCCGTGCCTCGTAAACCTGATATGGGTCAATCGTGAAATCTTTTCGAAGCACCGGCAACTCAACGCAACTACGCGCATCTGTCAGGTATGTGTTGCTGCCCATGAAAAATTTCACATCCGTCAGTACTGACAAACAACAGGCGCCGGACGCTGCATAACTGCGTGCAATTTCACTGGGAACAAAATTCTCCCTGATCACGCCTTTGGAAGGTGAGGCTTTCTTTACTTCTGCGATCACCGCGGGAACCTGGGCAGAAATCCTTGACTCCAGAGCCAGCCGGAATCCACGCACAGGGTCGGCATTTACCACTGTTTTCCCAAGTTCTTTGATTGAACAGCGACTTCGACTAAG
>LWDU01039558.1_pt1 | contig 71872 bp, 72 predicted proteins | sample 727161 | NCBI WGS metagenome assembly LWDU01 (sample SAMN04566230, study PRJNA314399) | hydrothermal vent metagenome | isolation source: deep sea hydrothermal plume seawater | place: Mexico: Gulf of California, Guaymas Basin | collected 2004-07-11 | reverse complement strand
GTGGATGGGGGAGGTGGGACTCGCCCTTCGGCATCGTGTTTGCGATGAGAATCTGTTGTCTTGGGCATGGTGGTTAGAGGGTAGGACTGTTATGTTGGGCACCGTGGTTTACTTCCAGCCTGATGCTTGGGAGTAGGGTTGGTTTTTTCGGACATCTTGGTTTGTTTTTGGCTTTGTGTTTGAGCGTGGGGTTTGTTGTTTCGGGTGCTTGGTTGATGGGTTTGCTTTGGGATTGTGCTTGGTTTTTTTATCTCAGTGCCGAAACCACTCGAGTTTGCGGGGTCCGTTTGCGGGGTGTTTTTCTGGGTGTGGCGGGGTAAAAGGGCCTGGCTGTGCGGGGCGAGTGGATGGCATTGGCGGACTAAAAACGCCCGGAGACGCACCCCGCAAACGAATCGCCCACACCCAGCTTCAGCGTCTAACGCTAGGGATACACGATCATAATGTAGAAGGAGTGTCGCAATGGAACAGGTGCAAGCGCAGTACGAACAAGATGGGTTTAGTATCGTGGCCGAGCAGGTCGCGCCAGATGAGGTGTTGCAATCCGCGTTGCATGGCATGGTGGGGGTGCGCGACGGGGTGTTCGATATGGGCATGGCACCGACCGAGCATCCGGGCTACGATCCGGCGGTACTGTGCAAGATTAACAACCCGCATCGTTCGGACAAGGGGCTGCACGACTTGGTGACGTGTCCGGAGGTCGGGCGGAAAGTGGCGGAGGTGACGGGGTCGCGGCGGGTGCAGGTATGGGCGAGCCAGTTGTTGATCAAACCGCCAGGCACGGCGGCGGCCGGTCATGTCGGTTGGCACCAGGACCGGCAGTATTGGAAGATGTGGCAGCAGGCCGAAGGGCTTTTTACTGCGTGGATCGCGTTGGGTGACGTGGCCGATGCGCTGGGACCGATGCGCTTTGTGCGTGGATCGCACCGCTGGGGGTTTTTAGACCAGGGGGATTTTTACGGCAAGGACCAACAGGCGTTGCGCGAAGGCATCGAGGTGCCGGCGGACGAGGATTGGCAGGAGGTGCCGGCGCTCTTGCCATGCGGCGGGCTCAGCGTGCACCACTGTCTGACCTTCCACGGCTCCGGCGCTAATATTGCCGATGTGCCGCGTTGGAGCCTCGCCGTGCATCTGCGCGACGAGCGGGTGGAGCCGGTAGAGGGCGACAATACTTATTACACCGCGCACTTAGATGATCCGCAGATCTGCCCGGTGATGTACGAAGCCTAAGCGCTGGCGGCGGATTGTTCGGAGGGCTGGAAGAGTTCGAGCTTGGCTTGATCGGCGTCGAGGCCGCCTTTGACCAGCGTGTCAATGTAGCGCTCAACGGGGTCCGGAACAGGCGGTGAGCAGTAGAGCGCATAGGAAGGCAATGGCGGTCATTATATTTGTTCCGAATAGACGGACTCGCGCAGGCCTTTGAGATAGCCGACGGCGAAGAGGCGGGCCATGCCATGCTCGTCGGCGTAGTCGGCGTCGCCCATCTTGGGGTAGTGGTCGGGGCGTAGCACGCCTTCGTAGCCGATATCGCGATAGGCGCGCATACACTCGGCGAGGTCGGTTTGGCCGTCGTCGTGGAAGGCTTCGGTGAACTTTTCCGGGGTGCCGCGCACATCGCGGAAGTGCACGAAGTGGATTTTACCCTGTTGACCGAAGTGGCGGATGGCAGCGGGCAGATCGTCGGTCATCAGGGCGAAGTTGCCCTGGCAGAGGGCGATGCCATTGGCTTCGCTGGGTACCAGGTCGACGAGGCGCTGGTAGTTGTCGAGGTTGCTCATAATGCGGGCGACCCCGCGGATGGGCGACAGCGGTGGATCGTCGGGGTGCATGGCCATCTTCACGCCCGCCGCCTCGGCGGCGGGCAACGTGCGCTCAAGGAAGTAGCGCAAGTTGTCCCACTGTTCGTCCTCGGGGACGACGCCGTGCTCGGTGAGGGGCTGGTCCTTTAGCTGGGTGTGGTCGAAGCCGCTGACGCGGGCCCCGGCGCGCGTTAGCAGCTCGAAGGAGGTGCGCATCACGCCGAGTATTGGCATCCACATGCTACACCAGACGGGAATGCCCAGCTCGCCCATATTGCGCAGCATCGCGCAGACCACCTCAATCTCCTCGTCGCGGCCCGGCAGCCCCAGCTTAATTTTCTCCATATCCGGGCGGCCCTCCCAGACGGCTAGTTCGAGTCCGCATTTTTCATAGGCTTCCTTTGCGCTTTTGAGCGAAGACAGGCTCCAGGGTTGGTCTTCTGCCGCGGCGCCGGGTATGGTCTGTAGCCCCCCGTGGCACACGGCGTAGTCGACGCCGCACTGGCGCATCATGGTCATCGATAGACTGGGCTCGGGCGGTAGACAAATGGCGATTTTTATCACGGAAGCAACTCCATGTGTGGTGTTTGCGATATGTCGAGGTGCGTTGTGTTTGAATTAATGGATTCGAGCGCCGGGCATCAACTGCCGCGTCCTCGGCGCATCAGACCGTCTCACCATTAAACAGAAATACCTTCAGCTACCTTGATTACTCTACCGCCCATATTCACTTCAATATCGGTTTCGCTTTGTTTGGCACGCAAGTAGAGCAAAGAAGGCCGTTTGATCTCATACCCTTGTTCAAGTGCTGGTGTTTAATCAGATAGCCGGCCAAACAGCCATTGGCGCTGCCAGCGGCCGGGTCTTCGGGTACGCCGTAATAGTCACCGAATATGCGCGCGTTTAAGTCGTCGCAACCGAGCATCGACAGTGGACCGTCGCGCGGGCACATCAGGCCGCCGATCTGTAGCGTCAGCAACTCGCCGCCGTGTAGTTGGAAATAGAGCCGGAGAATGGGTAGTTCGCGCTCGTCTAGGGTCTCGAGGATTTTCCCAATTGCGCACGAGCCGAGGACTGCAGCACGTGGTTATCGGGCGTCTCTTGGTTTTCTTGGCAGTGAGCTGCATATTTTCGCTGCAAAGCGTATCAACGCGGTTTACAACGGCGCACGTCATAGCCACCGTATCTTTCCTCGGCGAAGACGTCGAAGAGATAGAAGGTGAGCGGGTCCATGTAGAAAGTGCGGAGATTTGATGGCAGTATGGCGGGTGCCTATAATCAATTAGCTAGCAGAGAAGGCAGAATGAACAGAGTCAAGAGAAAGGTAGGGGGATGCGCGTTTTGATTATTGGCGGCACTGGCATTATCAGCACCGGCATCACCCGCTTGCTCGTCGAGCGCGGCGACGAGCAGGCCCTGTATAATAGAGGGCAGCGGGCTTCGCAAGTAGAGAGTGGCTATGAAGCGATTACCGGCGACCGCATTATCGAGGCCTGGCGGGCGACCGGTGACCGGCTGGCGAAGGAATTTGCACAATGAGCGTGGAAAAGTGGGGCCTGTTCGAGGTGGAGCTAACCGGGCCGACGGAGGGCAATCCCTTTGTCGACGTGCAACTGAGCGCGGAGTTTAAAAACGGCGATACGACGATCAAAGCACCGGGCTTTTATGATGGTGACGGCACGTATAAAATACGCTTTATGCCGTCGGTCGAAGGCGAGTGGAGCTATGCGAGCAAGAGCGACTCGTCGGCACTCGATGGACAGACCGGGAGCTTCACCTGTACGGCACCCGCCGAGGGCAACCACGGACCGGTGCGTGTGCGCAACCAGCATCATTTTGGCTACGAGGACGGCACGTCGTATTTCTCCTTCGGCACGACCTGTTACGCCTGGGTCCACCAGGGCGACGCGCTAGAAGAGCAGACGCTCAAGACGCTGGAGACTGCCGGCTTTAACAAGTTGCGCATGTGCGTTTTCCCCAAAGACTACATCTTCAACAAAAACGAGCCGGAGTATTATCCTTTTGAAAAGCAAGGCGACGGCTGGGATTTCTCCCGCTACGATATCGCTTTCTTCCATCACCTCGAAAAGCGCGTGGCAGAACTCGGCGCGCTGGGCATCGAAGCAGATATTATCCTCTTCCACCCCTACGATCGCTGGGGTTATGCCAAGATGGCGCACGAGGAGGACTACGCCTATTTGCGCTACGTGGTCGCCAGTCTTGCCGCCTATCGCCATGTCTGGTGGTCGCTGGCCAACGAGTACGACTTTATGCTCAAGGACAAGCCGATGGAGGTCTGGGACCATTTCTTTGAGATTGTACAGGAGAATGACCCTTATGACCATCTGCGCTCGATCCACAACGGCAATGTTACTATGAACTACGACCACACCAAGCCGGGCGTCACGCACGTCTGTGTGCAAAACTGGGACGTGAAGAGGATGCGCGAATGGCGCGATGCCTACGGCAAACCGGTGATCGACGACGAGTGCGAATACGAAGGCAATATCCTGCGCAACTGGGGCAATATTACCGCGCGCGAATTGGTACACCGCTATTGGATCTGTATTGTTTACGGCGGTTATGCCGGTCACGGCGAGACCTACGAGCACCCGGAAGACATTTTGTGGTGGTCGAAGGGCGGGGTATTGGTCGGCGAGAGCTGGCCGCGGCTGAAGTTTTTGCGCGGCATCGTCGAAGAGGGACCGGCCGAGGGCATCGAGCCTTTTGCGGGCAGCTTTCCATGGGGCCGCACGGCGGGTGGTGGGTGCGGCAATTATCGGCTGATCTATTTCGGCGAGCACCAGCCCAAGCGCTTTGGCAACGGGCTACCCGAAGAAGGGCGCTATGAAGCCGATGTCATCGACACTTGGGAAATGACGGTGGAGACGCTGGGCACGTTTGAGGGGCAGGAGCCGATTGAGTTGCCGGGGCGGCCGGGTTTGGCGCTGCGGATTCGGCCGGTGGAAGGATAATATAGCGTGATTTACGTATCTAAGGTCCGGTCGGGAAAATGGTGCTGCAGTCCGTCAGCTCTTGTATCAAGCGCGGTCGCAAGCGTATAGAGGCTATGGAAGATAATGGTCTGTGTGGTTATAGGCGTGTGTTGCAATGATAGGTTGGAAAATATGTCAAAAGCGAATGCCATCGCCAAATACGCGCGAAGAATGCGCGGCGTTGAAGCCAAGTGATCAGGCGGCTCTACATTCCAACGGAATATCCCAAACGTGGTTAGGAGGAAAGCATCGTGTTCGAAACGCGGTTGTTGAGTTCATTAAGCAAGGTATTTGCCGACGAGGAGTTGCAGGACGCGGCGGTTAAGACGGGGTCTTGCTTGCGCGGTGAGGTGTATTCGTTTCAGGTGGCCTATAGATCGCAGGAATTGGTTAAGGGCATAGAGGTGGAGGTGGCGTCTTCTCTTGCGCGCCATATCAAAGTGCGCACGGTGGGTTTGGTGCCGGCTGAGTTTTTGGGCGCGCGCTTCGACGACGATGTACTGCGGACGACGCCGGGGCTGTATCCCGACCCGCTCTACGGACTGCACGCCGGAGTCGACGCGCCGCCGGGGCAGTGGCGGGCGTTGTGGGTGCAGGTCCGAGTGCCGAAGCGCAGCGTACAGGGGCGGCATGAGATCGCGCTGCGCTTGGGCCACGGCGGCCGGCTGCTCGGCAGCGAGCGTTTCGTGTTGGAGGTCGTGCCCGTGGTGCTGCCGGCGCAACGGCTGATCCACACCAGCTGGTTTCATGCCGACTGCATCGCGACCCATTATGGCGACACGACGTGGAGCCGGGGGCATTGGCGCCGGCTGGAGCAGTTTGTGCACAGCGCCGTCGACCACGGGGTCAACTTGTTGCTGACGCCGTTGTTTACGCCGCCTTTGGACACGCAGGTTGGCGGTGAGCGGCCGACGGTGCAATTGGTGCAGGTCAAAAAGGACGGGGATCGCTACGCCTTTGACTTCAGCCGCCTCGACCGCTGGGTCAAAATGGCCGACCGCTGCGGCGTGCGCTATTTCGAAATGGCGCATCTATTTACCCAGTGGGGGGCGGCGCACTGCCCTAAGATCGTCGCCACAGTCAACGGGCGCGAGCGCAAGATCTTCGGCTGGAAGGACCGCGCCGCTGGCCAGCAGTACCGCAACTTCCTCGATCAGTTTTTGCCGCAACTGGTGCGTTATCTAAAGAAACGCGGCATCGATAAGCGCTGTTATTTTCACGTTTCGGACGAGCCGCATATCGATCATCTGGAGGCCTTCAGCCAGGCGGCGGCCATCGTGCACGAGCACCTCAAGGGCTTCCCCTTCATCGACGCACTGTCCAATATCGAATACTATGATCGCGGTTTGGTACGCTGTCCGATTCCGGCCAGCAACCATATAGAGCCCTTCGTCGAAAAGGGGGTCGAGAAGTTATGGACCTACTATTGCGTGTCGCAGTGGGACCAGGTAGCCAACCGCTTTTTTTGCATGCCCTCTGCGCGCAACCGCATCCTGGGGGCGCAGCTGTACAGATATGATCTCGCGGGTTTTTTGCACTGGGCGTTCAACTTCTATTTCACGCAGTATTCGACGCGGCCGCTCGACCCCTTCGTCGAGACGGATGCGGGGCGGGCTTTTCCGGCGGGGGACGCGTTTTTGGTCTATCCAGGCGAAGACGGGCCGATCGATTCGATCCGCGGCCAGGTGTTCCGCGAAGCGCTGCAGGACCAGCGCGCGCTGCAATTGCTCGAAAAGCTCCAGGGGCGCGACAAAACCATAACCCTACTCGAGCAGCACGCTTCGGCGCCCATCACCATGAAGCGCTACCCGCGCGGCAAGGCCTGGCTATTGGCGATGCGGCAGCGGTGTAATCGGCGGATTGCCAAACTGGGATGAATCTTAATTTAGAGGTGCTAGATCATGAAAGATAATCGTCTGACAGCAAAAGAAATGGCGCGTTTTGTCGCCTCGGGTTATTTGCGGTTTGAGGAAATGGTGCCCAAGGATCTATGTGCCGCCTGCCTGGAGGAAATGCGCGAGCATAAAGGCTATTTAGCGGTCGGAACGCCCTTCGAGCAGACGTGGCCCAAGGACACGGCGCTGGGGGAGGCCTTCCGGTTGCCCCAGGTGCAGGGGTTGATTCATTCGCTGCTCGGCCCCGACCCGCTCTACGACCATCACGGCCCGCACTTGGTCAAGGGGGGCCATATGCAAGGGCCAGACATGCACCAGGATTCGGTCATCGATTTTCGCGTCAATTATTTCGATATCCAGTTGTCGTTTTTTCCGACCGATACACCCGACGAGATGGGCGGAACATTTCTGGTGCCGGGCACGCAGTTTCGCAATGTGCGCACGAGCGAAATTGATTTTTATCAGCAAATGCGCGGCAAGATCTGGGCAATGTGTCCGGCTGGGACAATGTATGTTTGGAACACCCGCGTCTGGCACGGGGCGCGCAGCAACCACACCGAGCAAGACCGCTTTATGTACAAGCTGCGTCTCAACCCGACCAGGCCGCAGGTGCGCCACTTCGATACCTCTGATTTAGATGATTCCGAGATCGGCCAGATTCTCAATACCCAGCACGGTTGGGAAGGTAACGAGCACCGCTATGAATTGATGCAGCGCGTGCAGTTGTGGCGTTTTGTTTCGGGGCAGCCAGACTACGATATTGGCGAGCGTTTTATGCGGCGCATCGAATACCGGCCCGAGGGGCTGCCGGTTTTAGACGGTACCATAGCGGTTAACATTGAGGAGCACTAGTGATGGGACAGGCAATGACGGAGCGCGAGATTGAAGCCGTGCTCCGGGAGGTTACAGACAAAGAGGTGGCCTTCTACCAGGAATACGGATGGGTCATGATGAAGCAACTCGTGGCGCCGGAGTTTGCCTCGGAGTTCCTGCGCCTTGGTCAGGAGTGGAACCTGAAACAACAGGACCGAGAGCGGCGCCGCAATTCAACCGCAGGTCTGGCCATCGAGGGCATCGAGCCGTTTCGTTCGTTTATGCTCAGCGAACGCATGGCACAAAACGCGACGCGACTGGTGGACAGGAAGCGGCTTAAGGGCGTGGATGTCCCGCTTCGCTACCGCACCGACATTGTGATCTTGAAGAGTCCCGGAGCGGCTAGCGGTAGCTATCACCAGGACTCGTCCGAGCACGGATCCGATCGAGTCGGTGAGCTTCAGTTCTGGCTGGCGCTGGCGGAAGTGACACCGGAGATGGGGGCCATGCGTTTCGTCAGCCGCTCACATCGCGAAGGGCCGCTTGGTGCGGTGTTCAACGACGACCAGGGCGACCTGCTTGAACAGTATCCGAATTTGACATCACTGCTTGAGCTCTCGCCGCCTTTTCACTACCAACCGGGTGACTGCACCGTGCATCACGGGTTCACGATCCATGGCGGCCCAGCCAATAGCACCGACAAGCCGCGCTGGTCCTACCTCTTTTCGTATACCCCCGCCGACACCCGCTACTGGAATGGCCGATCGAGCAACTGGGGCAGCGAGCGGAAGCGCCTGGGTGACGAAGAGTGTCCCATTGTTTACCCGCGCGAACCCGTCGAGGACTGATCGCCGGGAAGAGAGGTCACGCAAAAGGAAGTATCCGTCGCGGCCTTAGCCGATTATGTCCTCACCCATTCTTTGCAAAAAAACAAGGTAAACACGCCATGGAAAACCTACCCATTAGCGCCGCCGCCAGACGCCTGAGGCCGGCCGATATAAAACAATTTGACAAAGCGGGTTATTTGCAGGCCCTGCCGGTATTCGACCAGGGGGCCGCCCGCCAACTGCAAAAGCGCCTGCACGAACTCGAAGCGCTGATGCCTTCCGACGTGCCCATCAGCTCGGTCAATATGTGGCACAAAGCCAATCGTTGGATCTACGACCTGGCCCGGACTCCGGCGATTCTCGATTATGTGGAAGATTTGATCGGCCCCGATTTTTTCCAGTGGGGTGGCGGATTTTTCGTCAAATACCCCGGCGAAGGCAACTTAGTGCCCTGGCATCAGGACTCGCAATACTGGCCGCTATCGCCGAGGAAAACCGTCACGGCCTCGCTGGCCTTCTACGACGGTACTAAAGACAATGGGGCCATGCAGGTCCTTGCCGGTAGCCATCGTTCCGGGCAGATTCCGCATCATGATGTGTCCGGTAAAGAGTATATGTTAGGGCAGGAGATTGACGCCGATAAAGTCGATTTGAGCCAGGCGGTGACTCTGGAGCTGAAGACCGGTGAAATCTCGCTGCACGACGAAGCCCTGGCCCACGGCTCCGGCCCGAACCAAGCCGACACGCCGCGCGCCGTGTTGACGATGCGCTTCAGCCCCACCGAAGTCAAAGCCGACCTTGACGTTTGGGCCACCTTTGAAAGCTCGATGGCCCGCGGGGTCGATTGCTACCAACACAACCCAGAGGCTAAAATCCCCACTGGCGACGCCTGTCCCGTGCGCAGCTTCCAGCTTTCTGCGGAATTCGCCTAAAGGCTGGGCGAGAGCACCTTTGAAATCCGTCTTCAAGACGGGGACGGAGTTTTGTATGGTTGAGTTGATCTCCGTGCGACAATGGGATTTTTTTCTGCGAGCCCGGGACCAAGCGGGTGGCTCCACAGGTGCTGCGGCAAACGCTGGAACAGCGATATGAGTTGGAGGGCGCTATGGCCGGGTCTGAGGGGGCGGATATCCAGGGTGTCCGCCGATTGTGCAATCTCATTGGCAAGGGCCGTGCGTTAGAGCAACTGGCTGTCGAACCGATCGCGCTGGAAGTCGCCAGGCGGGCAATTGGCGAGGACATGCGTTGGCAGGCCATGAACTTTCACGACCCCATACCTGGAGATCAGCGTCCGCATCAGGCGATTCACGCGGATCGATCCTTTTGTAAGGCCTACCTCAATGTGGTGTGGGCCATTGATGCGATGACCGAACAGAATGGAGCCACCCGCTTGGTCCCGGGCTCGCAGAAAAAACTCCCTCCCCGCGACATAGTAGCCGACGCCAGGGAACCGGTCGCTGGTGAGATCTACGCCGTCTGTCCGGCCGGTACTGCCATCTTTCTTCACGGGGATACCTGGCATGGGGGGCGAGCCAACTATTCGACGGCGTCCAGACGGGTGATTCACCTCGGCTACAGCTGTCGCAATACGGCACCGCAATATGAAATCGCTGACTCCTTAACGCCAGCAATCCGCCGGCGGTTAGGCGTGCATTGCGCGCTTATCCCAGACCGCTTGGTGCTATGATGAGATTGATCTACCTCGTTGCTCTTGATATGAATTCTTTATTCGTATACCGTTTTCCGTCAACGTCCGCCGCAAGGCCATGTGGTTTGCGCTACAGTGATCGAAAGGCTTAATCGTTCGTGGAATATGTCAAAGAGATACGCGCGCTCGTTGGCACCCGGCCGTTGATTCTGGTGGGGGCCGTCGTGATCATCAGCGATGACGAGGATAGGATTTTGCTCGAACAGCGAAGATTCCCCTACGGGCAATGGGGGCTGCCGGGCGGATTGATGGAATTGGGCGAGTCGGCAGAACAAGCTGCTCGGCGCGAGGTGTTGGAGGAAACGGGTTTGGTCGTGGGAGCCTTGACCCTGGAGGGCGTGTATTCCGGACCGGGTCATTTTATAACCGCGCCCAACGGCGACCAGATCGAAAGCGTGACCATCGCCTATTCCAGCGGCGAGATCAGCGGCGAGCTGCAAGTCAACCTGGAGGAGTCGCTGGCGTTTGAATTCGCGCGACCGGAGGACCGGTATGGTGAAATACGCGAGAACTATCGGGCTATTATCGATGATTACCAAAAAAAGAACGGTCGTGTTTGATGCGCTCGGGTGCTTTTCGAAGAAGTGGGAGGGATGATGCGGCGGGGTGGATTGAGGTGCCGGGTCGATCGCGGTAAGGGATAATAGGATAGGAGAGGGGAGGGTATGAGAGTTAGTAGTTTGCGCTATATGGCTGGCGGCGGGGCCGAACCCAGTCAGGTGCAGGTAGAGGTCGCGGCTTGCGGTATTTGCGCCTGGGATATACAGGCCTTTAAGACGGGATCAGATGCGCCCTTTGCCGCTCCGCCCGGGCACGAGGGCGTGGGTTATGTCGCCAAGTTGGGGCCGGGTGTCGAGGGTTTTGCAGTAGGGCAGCGGGTCGCCTGCTTGAGAAAGGTACCATAGATCTCAGGCGGTTGGTGACGCACGTAGTCTCTTTGAGTGAATACCCTCAGTTTATGCAGGAGGTGGTCGCCGGGCAGGTAGACGGGTATATCAAGGGCGTGGTGAAGTTGTAGTTAGCAAACCCATTCGAAGTAGAGGGCAATGAAGATCAACACCATACTATTTTCTTTATTCGCGGTTTTATTCGGTGATGTCGCGTCGGGTTTTTCTGAGCAGGCGCAGACCGACTCCACCCAAAGCAAGCGGCCCAAGTTTTCGCAGGCGCCTACCTGAGTGGGCTGACCGGGTGAAGGCGCACCGCTCCGGGGGAGCGGCATTGATACGAAGTGGACGATTTCAGGACGGTTTGTCGATACGCAGTTAGAGCGGCCTCGATGGCGCCTTACGGCTAATTACCGCATTCACCGCAGATTGCAAGTGGGGCTGGAATTTAATCCCAAAGCCGAAGAGCTAGGCCCGCTGTTTACCTTCTTCATACTCACGGAGACCGAAACGGCGCCCGCGCTATTTATCGGCACCAGCTCGGATCGTATTGGTTCGCCGGCGGGCCAGCAGGCGTACTATGCTACGGTGAGCAAATACATACCGATCTTGCGCACATCTCTTTACGGAAGCTTGAACTTTACCGAATGGGACGACGGTTTTAACCTGCCGGTAGGTTTTGGCGTTGAGCTGGGCAAAGGCTTTTCTGTTCGGCCCATGTACGATGGAGATCGCAGCCATCTACTGCTCAATTATTTTGCCGCCCAATACGGCGTCAGCCTTATGTATGTATGGTTCGAAAAGCCGGGCGTAGCTTTTTTTGTCGGATTCTAACCAGGAGGAATCTTGTTTTATTTTCGCTTGATACTTGCCGCGTTTTTGCTGGATCCCTCGCTGCTTCCAGCAGATGAAGCGCCCTTGCCCGAAAAAGCGCTGTGTGTCGTCTGCGCGTTAAAAAGCGGAGAAAGCGAGTTTGAAAAGGTAAAAGCTCACAGTGACCACGAGGGCAAGGCCTATTATTTTTGTTCGGCAGACTGCAAGGAAGAATTTGATGCAGATCCGGCGGGCTATCTGCCGCCGCAATTGCCGCGGCCGGCGCCGGCGATGGTCGTTGAGACCTTGGCGGGGGAGAGCGTGGCGTTGCAGGATTATAAGGGCCAATGGGTGTTATTGGATTTTTGGGCGACTTGGTGCAAGCCCTGTATCAAGATGATGCCCAAGTTGCAAAAACTCTATGAAGCCTATGCCGATACAGGTTTAGTAGTACTGGGTGTTTCCATCGACGATGACAAGGCCAGGATCAAGAAGATCGAGCGCTTTGTCAAAAAGGTCGATGTTTCCTATCCGATTTTCTCCGACGCGAAACAAGAGCCCGCATGGCATATGTTCAACGTCAAGGTATTGCCAGCCGCATTTCTTATTGACCCAAGCGGCCAAATCGTTGCCCAATGGACCGGCAAGATCGATCACAAGCAAGTCGAAGAAGAAGTGGCCGTCAGGATGGCTCCCCAAAAGAAAAAGAAGAATCTGTGAAGCGCTTGTTGCGGATTTGGCCGGCGGGGTAGAACGGCCCAATACAGCGGGTATTTCAAGACTGTCGACGACTGCAAAACGCCAGTGCACAAGGGGCTCTGTAGCAAATCCAATCCGCTCACTTTAAGCCGGTGATTTCCCCGCTCAAACGTTCTTTCTCCATCGCGAGGGTATGAGGGCGATGGCAGCAGTCAAAGCGATTCCGATGATCAAGGCCACCCACGCGTTCGGCGTGTTTCTTGCAAACAGTAGCAGCCCGCTGGCCAAGAGCAAGAGCAGACGCAGCAGTAGGTGCAGGTTTCCCCGCAGTTGCCCCGTCACTCCGCCCGCAAGCGGGACAATCCCTAAGAGCGTGCACGCGACGGCGGCGAATACGGCAGACGGGGCTAATTCGCCGCCGTCCGGAGAGAGCAGTAAAAGCTCTGGGTTCAGGACGAAGCAGTATGGAAGGGCGAAGCCGATCAACGCGAAGCGAAACGCCGCCAACCCGGACTGCATGACACCCGCTCCGGCGATGGCGCTGGCGGTATAGGCCGCGAGCGCGACCGGTGGCGTGACCATCGACATCATGCCGAAATAAAAAATGAACATATGCGCTGCCAGAGGGACGAGCCCGAGGTCGTCGAGGATCGGACCGACAAGTGTCGCCATGAGCAGGTAGCAGACCGCCGACGGCAGTCCCATCCCTAAGATAATCGTCGACACCATCAGCAGGATCAGCGCCAGGGGCAGGTTGCTCTGTGCGAGCGGGACTAGGACCCCCGGCATGCGGGACCCGATGCCGGTCAGGGTGACGACGCCGATGATGATCCCGACGCAGGCGGCGGCGGCGATGAGCGATACGCCGGCGGATGCCGTGCGTTTGCAGATGGCGAGGAGGTCGCGTGTGCCGATACGCGTGTCCGGGTGCAGCGCGGCCTGTAGCAGCACCAATAGCAGGCTCAGCGAGACGGCGCGGAAGGGCGTAAAGCCGACGACCAGAAACAGAATCAGCGAGGCGAACGCGGTGGCGCAGAGGAATCCGGCGGGCTTTGACAGCGGCACGTCCGACTGTGCCGCCGTCGCTTCGGGCTCCTCCGTGTGCTGTAGATGCACGATCAGCAGCAGCGAGGCGTAGTAGAGGATCGCCGGGATGATGGCGGCCGTGATGATCTGCAGATAGGTCACGGGCGGGTCGACGATCTCCAACATCATATAGGCGCCCGCGCCCATGATCGGGGGTACGAGGGCGCCGCCGGAACTGGCCGCGGCCTCGATGCCGGCCGCGTGCTCGCGTTTGAACCCCGCTGCCCGCATCAGCGGGATGGTGAACGTGCCGGTGGTGGCGGTGTTGGCGACGGCACTGCCCGAAAGGGAGCCCATGAGACCGCTGCTGATAACGGCGACTTTGGCCGGTGCCCCGCGCTTTGAGCGGAAGAGCCGCATCGCAAAGGCGATGATGAAGTCGGTCGCCCCGGTTTTTTCGAGCACGGCTCCGAATAACACGAACAGAAACACATAGGTGAGCATCACGCGCAGGGCAATGCCGAATACGCCCTGCGAATGCAGCACCGTCTGACTGACGATGCGGTCCCAGCCGTAGCCCCGATGCGGGAAAAGCCAATCGGGTACGTAGGGTCCGAATGCCGCGTAGGCGATGAAGGTGAGCGCTATAATCGGTAGGGTGTTGCCGATCGTCCGGCGAGTCGCTTCCAGTATCAGGAGCAGGATGACGAGCCCGATCAGGTAATCGGCCGTCGTTTCCTGGCCCGCGCGCTCACCGAGCGAGCGCTGATCGATCCACAGTTGACTGAAGAGCGCTTCGTTCTGGATGAGGATAAAGCCGAAGCACAACCCGGTGAGCAACGCGGTCGTGCGGCGGATGTGGGGCCCGGCATCTGACCCGAGGAAGATGAGCATCAATCCAAGCCCCCCGAATACCGCCAGCTGCGAGTGCGGCGTGAGAAAGGGGTAATTGACCTCGGATAGAACGAAGATGGAAAGCAGAACGGACACGATGGTGATCGGCGTATCCGGCCTGTCAGATGATGTCAGGTCTTTCAAGGTTTACGCGTCCGGCCAGATGCCGATCTCTTTGTAATAGCGGATCGCGCCCGGATGGAAAGACGTGCCGGTGTCGCGGACGATATTCTTCGGGTTGATGGCACGTCCGGCTGGGTGCTTCTTGACGACCTCTGCCCTATGCTCGTAGAGTGCTTTGGTGAACGCGTATACCGTCTCCTCATCCAGGCTCGCCCGCGTGATGAGGTGCATGTTGCCCACGTTCATGCCGGCAAATTCCTCCGTCTGTCCGCGATAGGTGCCGGCGGGGATCTTTGCCGGGGAGAAGAATGGATATTGCTCGAACAGGCTGGCTTTCGCCGTCGCGTCAAATGGGACGAAATAGATGTCCTGCGACGCGGACGCCTGCATGATCGACGCGGTCGGGACCGCGCCACCTAGGAAAGCGGCCGCGGCCGATCTGTCGGACAGCATGTCGACCGAACCCGCCTGGGTGTTGTGCAGCGGCGTGAAGTCATCGTAGGTGACGCCGTGCGCCTGGAGGATCGGCCGCAGGAAGTAGTCGAAACCGGCGCCCGCCGGGCCGACGATGACGCGTTTGCCCTTGAGGTCGGCCAGCGTATTCACACCCGAGTTTCGGGGGGTGATAAAGAGTGCGACATTGGGAGCGAGCGTCATGACGGCACGGATCTCCTGTTTCCCTTCCCATTTCCCTTCTCCGCGCACCGCGAAGTAGGAGATCGCCGCATTGGCGAGCGCGAAATCCAGCTCATCTTTGGCGAGCCGGTGGATATTTTCCTGCGTGCCCTTGGTGGCTTCGGAGGAGACCTGCCATCCTGCGGTCTTGGTGTTTTCATCGACCACTTGGGCGATTGCGCCGCCGACGACGAAGAACGCGCCGCCCGGTGGTGCGGTGCCGACGCTGAGAAATCTCGGGCCGCTATCCGATCCGCCCGAGCAGCCGAGCATGGTTGCCGCGGCGATGCCGATGATGGCTTTGCGCATGTTGAGTGCAGTAAAATTCATTCCCGTCTCCTGCTACTTTTTTCTGGCTAATGTATTTGAGAATCAATGCGAAGTGGTGATACTCCGCAACCACCATCTGCCGAGCATGCTGCATTGTTGAGCGGATATATCGAAGACGATATCTGAGATGGTCTGTGGACGCAGAAGGCTTCCATTCGCAGATCGCCCTTTGAGCCGGCGATATGGCTCAGTTTAAAGGGGGCGAGGTGGATTGGCAGGATCAAGCTCAATAAGCGTTGGAAGTCGCTGCCGGCGATCACAACTCGCTGCTATTAGGGTTGCCAGAAACTCCAGCCGTCTCGTTTGTACCAGCGCGTATTGCACGCATCGCAGGAACAAAGCGGCCGAATCGCCAGCCGTGGTTCGGGCCGTATATTAAACGTCGCGCCGTGTACCCACAGGTTTTGGAAAAAGAGTATGTCCCCCCGCTTGGGCAGCAATTCGACCGGTTCGCCGAGATCCAAACCCGGTACTTCTTTGTTTAGGTCATATAAATACTCGTACTGCACGGGGTCGGACTGCGCTTTTTCCCGCACGGCATGCTGCGAGCCGGGCCAGCCAATCGTGCCGCCACCGCGGTTTTCTACATCGCTCAAATAGAGGATAAAAGCAATCTGGTAGGGGCCGGGAAAGGTGCGGTGCCTGTTCTCTTTCGGGATACCGTCTATATGGGGTGATGGCAGGGTCCAGTCGCGCGACGCGGTCAATAGACTCTGCGTCTGCACGCCATCGGGGCGATGTAGGTCGGGCTGCTCCACTAGGACCGCGGTCATATCGATAAAGGCATCGCTGAAACAGGACAATAGCACTTCGTCCTGGCGGGCGTAATGTTCGACCAGTTCCCGCTCGGCCAAATAGTGATCTAAGGGGTGGAGGGCGGCGCTGTCTCCATCCATGCCCGGTTGCTGCAACAAGAACTGGCGGGCGTTCTGGCTCGTCTCGTCATTGATCAAACCAGAAAGCAATAGGAAGCCGTCGGTTGCGTATTGGCGGCGAATATACTCGGTGGGTGCGTCGGCTGGGGTGGCTGTTAAGGGCTGTACGTTTGTCGTCAAAACAGAGGCTCTTTTAAGAAATGAGATAGGGGAACTCATGCGTCAATGGGCTGCTCTTGAAAAACTTCAGTGCGGTTTCGGCATAGAGAAGGCCTATATAACTTAAGTAGACAGTATATATGAATTTCCTATAATATTCCAATACGAAGGATCTGAAATGCCCGAAAAAAAAATGCTCGCCGACATCGAACAAAACTCAGAAGCTTGGGAAAACCTGCTGGTGCTCGCCGATGATATTGGCGTGCGTGTTGCCGGCGGCGAAGGCGAGATACGCGCCCGCGATTTTCTCCTGAAAACATTTGCGCGCTACGGGCTAGACGACGTTCACTTAGAATCGTTCCGGCACCGCGCCTGGCAGCCCAAACGCGAAGAGCTGCTTGTTACCAGCGAAGACGACAGACCACTGGCCTGTCGCAGTAGTGCGCTCTCGCCCTCTACGCCGCAAGAGGGTTTAGAAGGCGAAGTGGTATTTCTCGAACGCTGCGACGAAGAAGAATTAGCCGCCCGCGCCGACGAAGTGCGGGGCCGCATCGTCGCCGCTCCCTATTACCCCGTCGCGCGCCAACTCAAAACGCCGCTAGCCGCTCGTTATGGCGCAAGTGCGCTATTGGAATATCGCAGTTTTTCCGGTCAGCTACAGCCGGCGCGCACTTGTGCTTTTCAGCAGTTGGGCGGGTTGCCGGTCGCTTCGATCAGTCTTGAAGACGCCGAATACCTCAAGCGTTTGCAGCAGCGCCGTGGCCCGGTGCGTCTGCGTCTGAGGCTTGAGAGTCATATCGAAAGCAAAGAGTCTTGGAATGTCGTCGGCCAGCTCACCGGCACAGAAAGACCGCACGAAATACTCGTCACCGGCGGCCACTACGATAGCTGGCATGTCGGTCCCGGCGCGACGGACAATGCCTCGGGTGTGGTTGCCGTAGTTGAAGCGGCTAGGGCGCTGGCCGGCGTGCGCCAGCACCTGAAGCGAAGCGTGCGTTTTGTGGCGTTTGGCGTTGAAGAATCCGGTCTCGTCGGTTCTTGGGCCTATGTGCACCAGCACCAAGACGAGCTCGACGATACGATCCTCATGATCAACAACGATGTCGGCGGTCGCCCCTCGCGCCTGGCCATCGCCGGCGCGGAAGATCTCGTGCCGAGCATGGAAGAGATCGCCCGGCGAGTGCAGATTAAAGACCTGCAGCAGCCCTTTGCTGTCGACTGTGGCGTGCCGAGTTGGGGCTCCGACCATTTCCCCTTTTATGCCGAAGGCGTGCCGACACTCGGCGTCGGCGGAGAGGCCGTCAACCCGGACGCTCGCCTCTACGGCCACACGCGCGCCGACACCGCCGACAAGGTATATCCCCGCGGCTTGAGCGAAGCGGCCGCGGTCAACGCGCAGGTATTATTGGCCGTGGCCAACGCCGACGAAAGGCCGGCGCGGCGACGCACACAGCAAGAGTTGGAACGGTCTTTTGTGGGGACGAATTTGCAAGAGGCCTTGGCACTGGTAGAGATGTGGCCGCCGCAAGAGGTGATGGCTCGTTATTTTAATGCAGACTAGGTCGATCTCGGCAAGAGGGTTCAAGCACGCGTAAACCGCTTGACTGAACTTTCTAAAAAGCCCTTTATAATTCCTATATACACAGCGAAATTGTTGCGGAAAAAAACCTGCGCCCGTATGCGAACATGTGGGCTATCACGCTGGAGGATTACTGGTTGTGGGACAAGCAATGACGGAGCGTGAAATTGAAGCCGTGCTCCGGGAGGTCACAGACGAGGAAGTGGCCTTCTACCAGGAATATGGGTGGGTCATGATGAAGCAGCTCGTGGCCCCGGAGTTTGCGGAGGAGCTCTTGCGCGTCGGTCAGGCGTGGCGCGAACGCCATGGCGACGAGGGCCCGGCCTGCCTAGCTCGGGAAGAGGACGCCGAGCCATACCGGTCGTTTATGTTCAGTCAGCGCATGGCACAGAATGCGATGCGCATGGTAGACAGGAAGCGGCTCAAGGGCGTCGACGTGCCACTGCGCTACCGCAATGACCTGCTGCTGCTGAAGAGTCCCGGAGCAGCCGGGTCCACCTATCACCAGGATTCGTCAGAGCATGGCTCCGACCGAGTCGGCGAGCTCCAGTTTTGGCTGGCGCTCGCGGAAGTGACCGCACAGATGGGGGGCATGCGGTTCGTCAGCCGCTCACATCGCGAAGGGCCACTTGGCGCGGTATTCAACGATGACCGGGGCGACTTACTCGAGCAATTCCCCAATCTGACGTCTTTGTTGGAACTCTCGCCGCCTTTCCACTACCAGCCGGGCGACTGCACCGTGCATCACGGCTACATGGTCCATGGTGGTCCACCGAATAGCACCGACAAGTCGCGCTGGTCTTATCTCTTCTCCTACTGTCCCGCCGATACACGTTATTGGAACGGTGACGCGGGCAACAGGGGCAGCGAGCGAAAGCGCATGGGCGACCAAGAAAATCCCATCGTGCTGGAACCGGCCAAGACCTGATTATCACTCGATCGTTAATCGGCTAAACAAGGTGCGGAATGCACATGAAGCGTATTGATCTCAGCGGCACTTGCGTTCGAGATATAAGTGAGGAGAGGACCCCGCTCATTCGTATATACGCCGAGCGCTTGCGCCGCAGGAACCTGGAGGACCGTCTTTGCTCAAGGCGTACGCCTTGAGCAAAGATTGAAAAATCCGGGCAAGGACAACCAGCAACTCTTTACGACGAGGGGCTGAATGCCGAGTAATCTGCTCTACCTCTCTGCTCTGATCAGCACAACCGGACCATGGCCGGATATTACGGCCATCCCCAAGACAGACAAGTGGCCAAGGGAGACTGGGGGGGTTAGGTTCCACGTCTGATCGCGCGTGGGCCGCCGAGAAAAACACTCCGCTGGTTGTAGCGCGAGCTAATACGAGATTGATAGCCGGTCTATCTGGTAGCACGATCAAATAAAGGAGGACGATTTGTCTGAGCATGCCATGGGCAGTACCACACGACCCTATAACCAACTGGCCTTCGCCGAGGCCTGTGAGCGCATCGCCGAAGCTGGCTATTCGGATGTCGCCGTCTTCGCGCACCACAGAGAGATGCCCGTCGATTCAAGCAGTTCGGCCGACCAGATTGTTGCGGCCCGCAAGGCGGCAGCGGATGCCGGCCTAACGCCCTCGATGCTCCTGGGGCGGACGCATCTCGAACTGGGCCTCGATGCCGCGACGGACGACTACAAGCAGTTGATCGACAACGCGGCGGCGCTCGGGTGCCAGTGGATTCTCGAGCTGGGCACGGGCAAGCAAGAGCAATACGAAGATTATCCGAAGTTGATGCGCGCCGTCGCCGATCACGCGCAATCCGCGGGGATTGGAATCTCGCTCAAGCCGCACGGCGGGATCAGCCTGACCGCACAGGAGCTGATCGACCTGCACGACCGCGTCGAGCATCCCGCATTCCGCATCTCATATGACCCGGGTAATATCATCTACTACACCAAGGGTGAGGTCCGTCCCGAGGCGGAGGTCGAGCAAATCGCGTCGCGCACCTCTACGCTGATCATCAAGGATTGCTCGCTTGACGGGGACCAGCCGGACGTGATGGTGACGGCGGGCGACGGGCTGGTCGATTTCCCCTTTGTGATCGACAAGATGCGCGAGGGTGGGTTTAGGGGACCGATGTATGTGGAATGCGTCGGTTCGACCGAGCCGGACGATGTCGGCGCGGATCTCAAACGCACACACGCCTATATCACGGGTCTGATCCCGTAGGTGTCCTGAGCGAAAAAGAACCTGACACTCACTTATTTGAGAGGACCCCATGGGCAAGGTGAGCATCTCAATCGAAAACGAATCCTTCCTGATCAACGGCGCGCTGACCTATTCGGAGATCAGTTCGAGCAAACCAGAAGCACATGGCCTGTTGATGAACGCGCGTTTCATCCAGGGCATCTTCGATGACAAGGCCGATCCCGACCGTTTTGCCCGGTGGGGAAGCACCGACTGGAACCCGAGTGCGCATACCCAGGCTCTGGTTGACGCGCTGCCCGAATGGTATGGTTACGGGCTGCGCGCCTTTACCACCGGATTCCAGGGTGGCGGCCCTTGCTTCACGGTTGCGAATCACAGCATCGACAACAACCCCTTTGGCGAGGACGGGACCCAGCTTGAGCCCGCCTACGCCGAACGTATGGACACGCTTATTAGAGGCGCCGACGAACTGGGCATGGCCGTTATCGTCAGCTACTTCTATGGCGCCCAAGCCAGGCGGCTCAAGGACGGGCGCGCGGTGCGCAACGCCGTGCTTGGGGCCTCCAACTTTTTGCAACAAGGCGGCTATACGAATGTGCTGATAGAAATCGCCAATGAAATGAACATCGGTGATTTCTCGCACCATCCGATCATTCAGCAGCCGGAAGGCATGGCCGCTCTTATTGACCTCGCGCGAGAGGGCTCTGGCGGCATGGCGGTTGGCTGCAGCGGCGGCGGCGGCTATCGCAACCGGGAAGTCGCCGAGGCCAGCGATTATATACTGATCCACGGCAATGGTCAGACGCGGCAGAAATACTATACCATGGTCCAGGAGGTTAAGAGTTGGGACCAGAACAAACCGATCGTCTGCAACGAGGACTCGCCGGCGCTGGGCAATCTGGGTGTCGCCTACAAAACCGGGACGTCGTGGGGCTATTACAACAACATGACGAAGCAGGAGCCGCCGGCCGACTGGGGTGTCCTGCAGGGTGAGGATACGTTCTTCGCGCACCGGATGGCGCAGGGGATCGGCATCGAAGTGCCCGCGCTCGCGCAGCAAGATCAGTACTATCTGCAGGGGTTGGAGCCGAACTGGGCCTATCAAGGGCAGCGCTGGATCCGCCTGGCTAGCCTGTATCCCGAGACGATCAGTTATGTCGACTTCTACCGCGACGGGGAACTGTATTACACGTCGTATGACGAGTCCTTCCCCATAAACTACCAGAGCAACTGGCGCTACGGGGGGGTTGCCATCGGCAACGATGATCAGACATGGAAAGCGGTGGTCCACCTGGCAAACGGTGAGGTACTAGAGCGCACGGCCAGATAGCGGATTAATCGCTACAACATCAATCCATATTATACGCACAACATCTGTAAAGAGAAGCCACAATGCTGGACGAAAGTTATTTAGACCAGGGTCTAACGGCGTTGGGCCGGTCGGCGAGCCGGCCGATGGCCGGGCATACTGGCGCTGCGCTAATTGCCGCCTATTTTTTCTCGCGCGAGAACGAGCTCGAAGAGGGCGCTGGCGATTTGCTGCGAGAGATCATCGACGAGATTGTCGCGAAGGACGGTGAAGAATGGGGTTTAGGCGCGGAAAAGCCCGACGACCTGCCGGCGCTTTTTGCGCCGTATCCACAAGAAGCGACCGATCCGGATTTGCTATCGGCGATCCCTGCGGCCCTAGAGCAGAAAATCGCCCTACTGCGTGCGAGCGGCCACTGCACGATCTTCATATCACTAGCGCTCAAAGCGCTCAAGCATCGGCCGGAGATGGTCAGGCCGGCGGTGGTGGAGGGCATTTGCCGACTTATAGCGAATTTTGGTGACAGCCCCGGGCAGGGGTATTACGGGGAGGAGGCAGGTTGGCGCAAGGGGGTTGCCGTAGACCCGGAGGTGGAACCTGCGCCTTACGAAGATCTCGGAACTGCCGTCGTTGCCGCCTGCTACGAGCTAATTGCAGACGACAAGATTAAGCGCGCCGGTTACGGCGGCCTGGTCCACTTGACGACCCACACGAATGCGCTGGTCGAATTGACGGAAATGGGCTATGGCGCGTTGGCACAGAGGGGCTTTTCAGCGCATCGGGCGCATATTGCACTATTGCGTGGCTTGCCGCCGTATCACAGCAACGATGGCCAAGAGGTCCGGCTCGTGCCGGCGGAACACGGCCCGTGCACACGCGCGTATTGGCAGGTAGCCGGTCGCCGCGAGATTTCGGCCAGCCATTTGCACCGGGGCGGCGTCGCGCATGCGATAAAGGTGAGTTATGCTGCCTTCCATCTGCTGGGTGCGATTGAGGACGATGGCTTGCGGGACTGCTTTGTGCGGGAGATCGGCTATCTCACCTGAGGCGGCGGGCGCCCGACGTATGGACGAGGCTGTGCTGGAAATTGTTCTGTGGCCCGGGCCATTTATTTTGCAGTCTGCGCGCAGGTTTGCGCTCTTGCGAGCGTTAAGTAGAGAGAAGCCCAGGAGAGCTTTGTCAAAGTGTTTCAGGGGGCGGCCGATTATCAGCAAGAAGGCCGGTTTGCCAGCTGGCTGTTCAAGATGGCGGGCAATCTGTTGCGCAGCAGGATACGGCGGCGCAAGATCGTTCGCTTTATCTCGTTCGACCCGGCCGAGTACGATGTGGCCGAAGCGCCCCACGGCGAACAAGAACTGCGGCAAAGGGAACTACGCGAGGCGCTGGCCAAGGCGCTCGATAGCTTGCCCAAAAGGCAGCAAGAGGCTTTTGTGCTGCGCTATGATGCCCAGCTGAGTCAAGCCGAGATCGCCACGCAACTGCAAACTACTGTTTCGGAGGTGGAGACCTTGCTCCACCGCGCCAAACTCGCCTTGCGCGAGCAAATGGGAGAATGGTTATGAGTGACCACGTAGAGCACCGGTTGACCGCCTATCACGACGGCGCGCTCGATTCGGCGGAAGCAGCGCTCATCCGCGCGCATCTGGCTTCTTGTTCCGCTTGCCGTGCGGCCGATGAAGATCTCGTGCGGTTTGAGGTGCTCTTGAGCGAGGCGGTGTCAGTCACCGATCCACCGCCTGCTTTTTTGTGGACGAGGGTTGCCGCGCAAATGCATTGACGGCCCGCGTTTCGCATGACGTTTCGGTTCGCAGGGGGTGTGGCCTTGGCCTCGGTCGTGGGCCTGGCGCTGTCGTTTGCTGTGCCCACGGGATCGTCTGCCGGTTCCGCTGTGGTGGAAGAGGACCTCTGGACGGCCTTCGACTACGGTCTGGTCGACGGTGCCCCCGCGGCGCTGGTCGCTCTGGAAACGCAGGTGCTGCAATGAATCGAATGCTCGCCATTTTCCTCGCGCTGTCGCTCGGCGCTAATGTGGGGCTGGTCCTGCGCGTCCTCGACGCGTCGCCTGCGTCCGAGCATCCGAGGCCGCCGCACAAGGGCGGCAAGCCATCCCTCGACCGCACCTTGGACCATCATCTAGAGCGGCTGTCGGCAGATTTGGCACTGCGCGCCGAGCAACAGGCCGTCCTACGCGAGGCGCACGGCGTGCTCTTTCCGTCGATTCGCCAGACACATCAGGCCATAGAGCAGCAGCGAGACGCGGTCGCGCGGGCTTTTGCCGAAGAAGTGGGCACACCAGACGCGTTTCGCGCCCGGGTCCAAGGGTTGCAACAGACCCAGGCTCTGCTCGACTCTCTGCTGACCGAAGTCCTGCTGGCCGAAGTGGCCGTGCTCGATCCCGACCAGCGCCGCGGCGTCCAACTACCTCGACTCCTACGCGCTGATGGACGAGGAATACGGCACGGTGGTTTCCGTCGTCGGCGGCGGCGCGACCCGCAGCATCGACACCAACTCCCTGCCCGACCACGCGACTGGCGCGTTCCCCAACAATGGCAACCCCAATACCATTAGCGCGCAGACGCTCAGTTATGGATTCCCCACCGAGCCGACTTTTACCGGTGACGCCACCTTCGCACGGGCGCCGGGGATCGCGGTTAATGGCGTGCCGTTTGAGCCGGGCACTGCCGAATCGGTATCCTGTGAGAGCGGCGAGAATTTCCGCATCGAAGCCCTGCAGGAGTTCCTTAACTTGGGCCTCGACTTCAACAACGCGCACGTACAGCCGACCGGCAAATACCACTACCACGGCGTGTCGCAGATGCTCGTCGACGCCTACGCGGCCGACGAAGACCTGGTGCACGTGGGTTTTGCCGCCGATGGCTTTCTGATGTATTACTCGAAATCCGGTGACTACCGACCCAGCTATGTGTGTTGTCGGCGACTGCGCGCAGCGGCAGTAATTGCACGCCCTCAGGCCCCGACAACACCAGCTTTGATCTGGCCGGCACCTCGCCCGACGGGACCTATACTTCGGATTGGCAATACAGCGAAGGGATTGGCGATCTCGACGAGTGTAATGGCACCACTATCGACGGGCAGTATGTCTATGTCGTCACCGGAGGCTATCCCTATATCTCGCGCTGTCTCAACGGCGAGTTTACCGATCTCGGCCCTGATGGCGTCGGACCGCCTCCCGGTGGTGGACCGACGCCCGGTGTTGCTCTTGCACATTGGCCGAGCGGGTCAGCTCGATAAGCGGCGATTTAGCATCTGTGGTGGCGGTCGTGTATAGTCACCCTCCGCCTGTTGGAAGGCCTTGATCCCACCGGGTATGGACGCCTATAGGTGGTCGGGGTGGTACAATAATGATGCGGTGCGCAGCGTTTGATAAGTTTAACGCCAAAGTGGGAAATTAAGGGGAATAGGAAATAAGCGCATGTCCGGTAGCAGCTAACGCAGTTGGCGCGTTCAGTGCCGCTAAAGGCCCTTTTGAAATACAGCGCTCGCCGTCTCGGGAAGCCAGTTTTCGTTGGGATTGCGACCTAGCGTATTATACAAGTGCTGCTCATAGCGGCACAGGCGGCCATTGTGCCGCAAGCCGCCGTGTGAAAAATTGATGCCAAAGGCCAATTCGGGCGAATCGACCCAGTGCGGCGTCAACAAATGGTTCCAGAGCAAGGTATTATCGCCCACCTCGTAGGAGAGCACATCCTGGGACGACATATGCGCCGGCATGATTTGCGCCTCTCGTTCGTCGTTGGCCCGTGTGAGCGGCACCCAGCGGTCGGGTTCGCGGAAACCGTGAAAAACTTTGTGGCCGCGCACATTCCAAAACAGCACATTTGAGCGGTCCATGTGATATCCCGTACACGTATTTGGCCCGGACACCCTGGCCAGCGCATAACACCGGTCCCACTCAAAACCGTGGTCCAGTAAATAGCGCTTCCACGGGACCAACACTTGCTCGGTAAAGCCCGCAAAAAGATCCCCTGGCCGATCCAGAAGCGTTACATCGGGATAGCGCAACTGGAAGGACGTCTCCATCAGGTCGGTGAACGACATCCCGCGGAATTGCTCCATGGTGTTTCCACGGTCGCCGGTGTTCCGCAACTGACCCTCGATCCCCGTCGTGTTCTGCTCCGCGACCAAGCGCTCGACGATCTGTTCGATTGGCGGAAACTCAAACGAAAAAGGTACGCACTCGTCCGCCATGAGAAAATTGATGCGCGAATCCCAGGTGTGCAGGAATTCCGCTGTTGTGGCCACCGTTTTGTGCATTTCAATCATCCTTGTTTTTCAGGTGGGAGTCTGTGTCTAGTCTTTGAGCGGCCGCTAATCGGCAGTGAGACTTTTTCAAGAGCGGGAAGGCTTGGCAATATCGCAAACCGCAAAAATAAAAGCACAGCCTTATAAATCTTGTGGAATATCTTCGGCGCCGAAAGCTTTGGCAAAGGCGCGCGATTTGGGGTTGGGCACCGAATAGAAGGCGCGGACTTGCGCGTCGGGATGGTCGCGCCAGAGCCGGGCGGGCAGCACGGTGTGATCGCTCAAATGGGGTTGGTCGCGGCGACCGTAGTAGATCTGTACCGATTTGCGCTCCGTTGGCGTCGGGCGGATCGTCGCCGAGTGCAGCACCGAGAGGTTGAAGAGCACGACGGTGCCGGCCGGGCCGTGCAAATCGACGATGCCGCCGCGCGCGAGCTGAGCTTCTTCGTCGAGGATCGGCTCGTTGGCCGCTTCGGGCGATATGGAGAAGCAGTGCGTGGATTCGTCGACGTCGGCCAGATAGATCAAGGCGTGGATATATTGCGTGCGCAGCGGATGCTCCTGCCAGTGCGGCCGGTCGCGGTGCCAATGTCGCCAGCTTTCGCCCTCGTAGGGCCGCATATGGCGCAGACAGACTTCGGAGAGGCACAATGGGCTGCCCAAGAGCGCTTCGGTGCTGGCGAGGATTTGCGGGTGGCGGATGATTTCTTCGACACCGGGCCAGGTGACGAGCGGGTCGCAGTTCGCGGTCTGGTAGGAGCCGGTTAGGGGACGCCACATATTGCCGCTCCAGGTTTCGCGGTCGTGGTCGAAGCCGGCGAGCAGGCGGGTCAGGGTTTTGCCGGTGAAAAGTTGGCCGAGGGTAAGGTAGCCGTTCTGGCGGAAGAAGTCGTAGTCTTTTGGGTCCATGTCTTTTTCGTCGGGTTATTTGTAGTTAGAGGGTTGCCTTATGTCTTAGGCACCGCCGATCCAGCGCCCTTGTTCCAGGGTCTTCGTCGGGCATTAGCGTGTGAACCAGCGGATCGGGTGTTGCAATTCTCTGTCGTCAAAAGCAAGTGAATACGGGTCGCAGCGGCGGTAAATGACTTTCCCGTCGGTGCGCAGCACCAGCCAGCCGAAATCCCAGCTCTCGCTCTGATAGCGCATGGGGATGTCGGGGCGTACACGGATCAGCGGGTGCGAGCCGGCGATAAAGAGTTGTTGGTCCGTATAATAATAATTCGAGCCGGTTTCGACGAAGACTTCGTGCGCCAGATCGCTGCCGAGGCCATCGCACAGACCACTGATGCCGACCTTGACGGGGGCGCCGTTGCTGAAAGCCGCCGCCAGCGCGTCGATCGAACCGGAGCGCACTTGGCCTTCGGCGTCGTGGTGCAGCACTTCCTGCCAGGTGTCGTCGACATAGAATTTATACGTTTCGAAATCGTAGATGAAGTTGCAGCTAGGAGCGTTGGTGGCCTCGTCCCAGCTTTCAAGCAAATGGTATTTGTGCATGCCGCCCGAGCCTTCTTCGGATGTGGCTACGGTCTCTTCTCCGTCGAGGTGCGGTCGACCGATAGCCTGGTGTCCGTCTTGGTTGTAGAGGAAGAAGGACATTGACGGTCGTGGGCCAAAACCGTCGGGTAGCGAGACGGGTTGGCGCTGGCTCATTAGTCCGGCGGTCCAGCGGTTGTCGACGAGGTAGGTCACGGCGAACTCGGCGACTTCGCGGACGAGTTCGTCGTTTGCGGAGGCTGTGTCGATGTGCTGGTTGTGGTGGAATTCGGTGTAGACGCGTAAGTCCGCGCCCCGACGGATGGCGTCGGTGAGGGCGATTTCGCTGCCGGCGATGGTTTGTCGCGCTGCATCGAGGGTTAGCGCGCAGGTCCAAGCGGTCATATTGGGCTCCTTGGTTCGGTGGGCTCTAGCTTGTCTAAGGCCGTGGCGAGTTAGCGCAAGAAGTGCAGCAGCCAGCTTTGCGTTGGATTCTGCGTGGGGAGGAGTGGGTTGAGGGTATTTTTCTTACTTATGCACGCATCGCTTTGTGCGATTGCACGATCTTGCAAAAAAGTCACGTACGCTGGGCCTGGATCTCATCCCAATGGCGCGCTGTCGCGGCGGCAACCTCGTCGTCGCTCCAGCCTGCAAGCGGCGGGCTCAGGCCTTTTTCGACTTCGGGTAGGACGACGGTGTTTTTTGCGGCGACATAGGCGAAAATCAGCGCCCAGCGCGATTGCTCGCTCAAGTTGGGGTCGGAGCCGTGTAGGATATTGCCGTGGAAGTAGAGGGCGGAACCGGGTTGCATCTCGCAGTGGATCTCTTGCATTTCAGCCAGCGCCATTTCGACGCGTTGTGGGTTGGCGATCAGTTGCGAACCCGAAGGCTGGTGTTCTAAGCGACCGAGTTGGTTGGAGTCTTTGACGACGCGCAGACAGCCATTATCGCGGGTGGCCGGGTCGAGGGCGAGCATGACGGAGCAGAAGCTGGGGTAGAAGAATTCCTTGTAGTGGTAGCCGTAATCCTGGTGGTATTGCCAACCGCCGGTGTGCGGGTTTTTGATCGTCTTGAGGTGGTAGTAGTGGCGGACCTGGTCGTCAAAGAGCTGTTCGAGCGGGGCGGTGAGGCGTTGGCTTTGCGCGATGGCGCTGTAGGTGTCGTCGGCGAGGTTGGGCGTGTAGACGAGGCGGGGGTCAATATCTTTGCTGGGGTTTTTGCTGTCTTCGTCGTAGTTGCTATTGGATTTGGCTTGCGCGGCGACCTGTGGGTCGGATTCGGCGATTTGGCGGATGTGGGAGGCTTCTGCGGGGGTGTAGAGGCTTTCTACGATGAGATAGCCGTGGGTTTGGAAGTGGTGAATTTGCTCTGGGGTCAGGGGCGTGGACATTGTGGGGCGCCTTTTGTTGATGTTTGCTTTTGCTGGCGAGGGTTGGCTCTGTTAGGGTAATCTAATGGAATGTTGGCGGAGGCTTCAAGTTTTTGGTTCCATGCGCAGACACGATAAAAGACGGGCTGTTTATAGGGCGCTGCGGTGTGCGTCGACCGAATAACCCCAGGCGATGAGCAGCCATTCCCCGGTGGTTTAATACGGCGAGAGTGCCTAACGAGGTCTTGGGCGCGGTGGCCTTCAAGCCCAGACCGACGCCGAAATGACCGATGAACACAAGTTTCTTCTCCCTCGTAAATTAGATCAGGTATTATCTGTGCTGAGGCGGTAGCGGCATTTTTGCCGGTCGCCGACAAGGTAGAGATCGATGTTCTTAGGCACGTCTACGATGTTGATTAATTCGGCACCGATCAGTTCGCAGGTGTGGCGCGAGGGCATATTGTCGGGGTTGCAGGTGATCCAGATCGGGTCGATATCGTGGTGCGCGAACACGGGCAGCACCAGGCGGCAGGCGCGGGCGGCGTAGCGGTGGCCGCGGAAGAACGGATACACACCATAGCCGATATGGCCGAAGTATTGCACGATATATTCGCTGTCGGCAATGCGCACCGAGAGGCTGCCGATGCGAGCGCCATTCTCGCTGTGCTGCATTGCAAAGCGGTAGGTGAGCGGGTCGTTTTCGCGCAGGCCGGCGGCGCGGGTGTCGCTGAGCACGAGGGTGAGCTCGTCGTCGACGAGGGGGATGGAGGCAAATAGTTTTGTCGCGCTCATGGTTCGCCTGAGAGTATTATATACTCAACCTCGCGACAACCGTCTCGTCCACCTCGATCCCCAAGCCCGGCCCCTCCGGCACTTGTATAAAGCTCTCTTCCTGGTCAAATGGCACCGCACACAGCTCTTCGCGGATCACGCTCGGCGTGCGGTCGAATTCCATCACCGGCTCTTGTAGATAAGGCTGCGCGTTGCGCGCCGGCGGGCAGGGCGGCAAGGTCGCGGCCAGGTGCAAGGTCGCTGCGATCATCACCGGCGAGCCCCAAACGTGGGGGTTTACCTGGATGCCGCAGGCGTTGGCCATGGCACAGATGCGCGCCATTTCGGTAATGCCGCCGCAGTGCATGATATCGGGTTGCACGATATCGTAGGCCCGTTGTGTCAGATAAGGTTTGAACTCGTAGCGGGTGCGCAGGTTTTCGCCGCCGGCGATAGCCATTGGCAAGGCGGCTTTGACCTCCAGGTAGGCGTCTAAATCCTGCGCGTTGACCGGCTCTTCGAACCACACCAAGTCTAGGTCGGCCAACTCTCGGCCAAGGCGGATCGCTGTGGTGGCGTTATAGCCTTCGTTGGCGTCGATCATCAGGCTGATATCGGGGCCGATGGTCTCGCGCAATGCCCGGACGCGGGCGACGTCATCTTTGAGTGAGAGTCCGCCGACCTTGGTCTTCATACCCTTGAATCCCATTTCGACATAGCCGCGCGCTTCGTCGAGCAGGCGGTCGGGGAATTCGCCTTCGGTGTAGTAGAGGCCAGTGGCATAGACGGCGACTTTGTCGCGGATCTTGCCGCCGAGCAAGGCGCTGACGGGTAAGTTGGTGGCCTTGCCGGCGAGGTCCCACAGCGCGATATCGAGTGCGGAGACGGCACTGCCAGCTAAGCCGACGGCGTTGTTGCCATTGTAGAGGGCGTGGAACATGCGTTCCCAGAGGCCGTTGCGGTCGATGGGGTCTTGGCCGATGAGCAGGGGGGCGAGCAAGTTATTTATGAGGTCGGAGGCGGCGCCTTCGCCCCAGCCGGTGAGGCCGTCGTCGGTGGTGATTTTGACCAAGGTGGTGTTGCGCTGTTCGATCCAGCCTTGGGACCAGCCGAAGGGGCGGCCTAGGGGGCAGGTGAGGTCGAAGGTTTCTATGGTGGCGATTTTCATTTGGATTCCTTTGTCGGTTCTCGGTATTGGTGCTTCGTGACAGTCCCTCCTGCGAGGAGCCTCAACGGTGATGTCGAGAATGCGCGAAGTATATCCCAATAATGGTGTAGATAGAGTACGTGAAGTATATCCTAATGGGGGTGTAAATAGTAGAGAAATGATACCCGAATGGTGTTGGAAGTCGTCTCTTGTAATAGGTATACAGGTTGACAGCGATTGGGGGGGAATATAGGATGTTTGGGGATTGGGATAAAGTGTGGAGAGCGGCAGATTGCTAAGGATAAGGTTATGAAGATTACTGATGTGAAGTTATTGGTGTTGGAAGATCCCGAAGCCAAGGGCAGTGGAGGGCACTCGATTGTGCGGGTGGAGGGGTTAAGGCGGATTCAGTATACGCATCAAGGGAGAAAGGGCGGTGGGCCGCTGCGGACGAGTTTTCTGGAGGTGCATACGGACGAAGGGATTGTGGCGCGTAGTAATACGACGATGAATGCGTACCAGGCGGAGATTGTGCGGCATCATGCGGTGGGGCGCAGCCCGTGGGAGCGGGAGGCCTTGTTTCAGCAGTTGTTGAAGGGGACTCGGTGGGTGTATCAGCCGCCGGGGTGGTTTGGTGAGTTTGATAATTGTCTGTGGGATATTTTGGGGCGAGCGGCGAGCTTGCCGGTGTATGCGTTGGTGGGTAAGGTCAGGGATCGTTTGCCGGTGTATTTGACGGGCGGGGATATGAGCCTGGAGGGGTATCTGGGGCATATTGAGCAGGCGCAGCAGATGGGAATTGGGACCTATAAGTTTCACAGCTATAAAGGGGGCAAGGCGGATATAGCGATTTATCGGGCGGTGAGGGATGCGGTGGGGCCGGAGTATGGGCTGATTACGGATCCGGTGTGCTCGTATGATTTGCGCGAGGCAATTGAGGTGGGGCAGGTGTTGGAGGAATTAGATTTTGTGTGGTTGGAAGAGCCGATGCACGAGCAGAAGATGAATCAGTATCAGGAGCTGTGCCGGGTGTTGACGATCCCGATTCTGGGCACCGAGATGCTGATGCACGATATAGGACTGACGTCGCAGTGGTTGATACAGGGGGCGACCGATCGTTTGCGTGGTAATGCGCGGCACGGCACGACGCAGGTGTTGAAGTTGGCGCATATGGCGGAGATGTACGGGACGAATATCGAATTGAACGGCACTGGGGGCTTGGACGGTTTGGTGCACGCGCATTTGGGGTGTTGTATCGACAATACGGATTTCTATGAGTTTTTTGGCGGGTCGACGGATAGTTTGCGCAAGATGGGGGAAGGTTGGGGCTTGTTGAACGCGCCATTGATTGAGGATGGACATATCGCGCCACCAGATGGACCAGGTTGGGGCGCGCAGTGGGACGAGGAGCGATTTCGCTCGTTGGTGGTGGAGGAGCATTAATATGATCGATGCATTTGAGCAGGTGGAGATCGTACAGGATTTGGCGGTGCCGCGTTTTGGCTTGGGCTGTGCGCATATTGTGAGAGAAGGCGAGGTAGAGGGCGGTGCGGCCATTGTGCGGGAGGCGTTGGACAGGGGGGTTAATTTTTTTGATACGGCGCCGCTTTATGGCCGGGGGGAATCCGAGCTTGCGGTTGGGTTGGGTTTGTCTGGGGTGCCGCGTGATAGTTTTGTATTGTCGACAAAAGTCGGTCGGTTGATCCGCGATGGGGAGGCGCAATTTGATTTTAGCGCCGATGGCATACGCAGGAGCTTAGATGAGAGTTTGGAGCGTTTGCAACTCGACCATATCGATATCGCGCTGGTGCACGACCCGCACAAATATTACGAGCAGGTGTTGTCGGGTAGCGTGCCGGTACTAGAACAATGGCGCGAGCAGGGCATCGTCAAGGCGATCGGCGTGGGCATCGCCAACAACGAGATGCTGATGAATTTTGCGCGCAATGCCTCTTTTGATTGTTTTCTGCTGCCCAGCCAATACACGCTGCTCGAACAACCGGGCAACGCCTTGGTCGATCTGTGCGCAGAAAAGGGCATCACGATTATCGGCGCCGGGGTCTACAACACGGGTATTCTGGCCAGCGACCTGCAAGCCGACGCCAAGTATGCCTATCAAAAAGCACCGGCGGCAATTCTCGAACGAGCGAAAGGCTTGAAGATGGTCTGTCAGCGGCACGGCGTGGCACTTAGTGCGGCGGCGATACAGTTTCCCTTTGCGCATCCGGCGGTGAAGACGGTGGTTATCGGCGCGGATCAGTTGGGGCAGGTCGATGCCAATTTGTCGGCGTTGAAGATCGATATTCCCACGGCGTTGTGGAGCGACTTGAAAGACGAAGGCTTGCTGGATAAGAAGGTTCCGACGCTGTGAAGATTACCGCGATAAAGACCTTTCTCGTCGACGGCGTCTTCCGTCCTTGGACTTTCGTCAAGGTCGAAACAGATCAACCGGGGCTGATCGGCTGGGGTGACTGCACCGACTGGGGCGCGGCCGGACCGATCGCGGCGACGGTCGAACGCTATAGCGAGTGGGTGATCGGTCGCGACCCGATGCAGGTCGAGGCGATCTGGTGGGACTTAGCTGCTGCTTCGGTGCGCCATACCGGCGGCATCGCTTGGAAGGCGATGTCGGGCATCGACTCGGCGCTGTGGGATATTCGCGGCAAGGTGCTGGGCGCACCGGTATGGCAGTTGCTCGGTGGCAAGATGCGCGACCGACTGGGGCTGTATTGGTCGCACTGTGGCTCGATGCGTTCGCGGCACGCCGATGAACTGGGCAAACCCGCAGTGAAGACGCTCGATGATCTGCGCGCATTGGCCGAAGAGGTGAAAGCGCAGGGTTATGCCGCAATCAAAACGAATATTATGGATCTCGAAGATTTGCCCGGCGGCGGCCTGCCGAATTGGCGGCACAATTCTGTCGGTGATTGTCCGCCGCCGATTTTGCGCCGAGCCGAGGCGATTGTTGCGACCTTCCGCGAGGCGTTGGGGCCCGATATCGGCATCGCGCTTGATGTGGCCTTTACCTTCAAGCTCGGCGGGGCGATTAAATTGGCGCGCGCACTAGAGCCCTACGATTTGATGTGGCTGGAGACTGAGACGCTCGATCCCGAGGCGTTGAAGATGATTCGCGAATCCACCTCCACGACGATCTGCACCGGAGAGAGCCTTTTCGGCACGCATCAGTACAAGCCCTTTATCGAGGGTCACGCGCAAGATATCATCATGCCCGATTTGGCCTGGAACGGCATCACGATGGGCAAGAAGCTCGCCGACTACGCGCACGCCTACGATATTCTATTCGCACCGCACAACTGTCACAGCCCGATCAACACTCTAGTCTCGGCCAGCGTCTGTGCGTCGATCCCCAATTTTTATATACAGGAATTCGACGTCGATGATGCGCCGTGGCGCGACGAGATTATGACGCATCCGTTGCAGGTCGAAAACGGGTCGCTAGTACTGAGCGACCGCCCCGGTCTCGGTGCAGATCTGGTCGAAGAGCAATTGGCCAAGCATCCGGCGAAAGCATCTTATCCCTACAGGTGAGCAATCGCGATGGGCATCATATTGCAGCAAAGGAGTGAGTTATGACGACAACAACAAAGAACCTTTATTTAACCGACGCTCAGATCGAAGATTTTTGCCGCGAAGGTTTTTTGCTGCTCAAGGGCATTCTGAGCCCTGAGGAGACGGCCACGGCGAAGGGCGCGATTTTGAATATGGTCCCGCGCGATTTGGTCTTTACCGAAAGATTCACCTCGACGCAAGGCCGGCTCAAACCCTATAACGCCGATCGCAGCCAGAGCTTCTACACGGCGGAGTTGTTGCCCTTGTTATGTAACAATAAACTCTATGGCGCGGCGGCGGATATTTTGCAGAGCGAAAATTTGCGCGCGGGCGACGGTTCGGTAGGCATCTCGCTCAAAGACGGTGGGGCCGAAGGGCTTATACAACGACTGCACCTGGATATGCGTGTGCCCGGGCCGGAGGATCTAAGCGCAGAGCACTTGCGTTTCAATGTGGGCATCGGCGGTTGTTATTATTTGTCGGATGTGGAAGAAAACGGTGCCGGGATCCACGTGATCCCACAGGGCCCGCGCATGGTCGAAGAGATTATGCTCAACCAGACGGATGGTCTGGAGCGCTTCGAGAAGTGGCGCCATATCAACGAACTTGCGCCCTCAATTGAAGTGACGGGCGAGGCGGGCGATTTTGTGCTGATGCACCATATGATGCCGCATGGGGCGAGTCGCAACAAGCAGGCTACGCCGCGCATCGCGCAGTTTACGCGTTATTATCGCATGAGTGAAACAGAGGCGCGCGAAGCGAACGGGCCGGATACGCCCTTGGCGCCGGGGGCACAAGAGGGGCTGACGCCATTGGGACGCAAGCTCTTTGGTTTTGACCCGTGGGTAGATTAGGGTCGCGTAGCGCCTGTGAAATGCAAAGCCCTGCCCCGGTCGTGCGCTACGCCCAGGTTGGCTGGCGGGGTGCGCAAGGGCGCAAGGGGCTTCGCATATAGAATTCGCTGTTTGGCTGTTCAATCGAACAGCCCTTCAGTTTTCAAGACAATGAGCCACATGATGTCTAAAATGCTCAAGGACTAAGACATGGAATCGAACTGGTTACAGTTTTGCGCGACTGAAGAACAGCGCCAGTGCTTCGATGACGAAGGTTACCTGGTCGTCGAAGACGCACTCTCGCCGGAGATGGTTGAAAAACTGACCGTCGCCGTCGATCGCGTTGACGCCAAGGAGCGAGTAGAAAAAGAATTGGCGCCGGGGGCGATGGTGGCCAAGTTTCGTAGCGTCGTCGAGGACGATCTGTTTTTGGAGCTGCTCGACAACGAGAAGACTTTTCCGTTGTTGTGGGATATACTGGGGTGGAATATACAGCTATATATCTCGCACATGATCGTCTACCCGCCCGAGGCGCCGGACGCCGAACGCCATGTCAAGGGCGCCGGATGGCATCAGGACGGTGGTCGGCCGGTGGAGGAGATCGAGCGGCCCGCGCCGCGACTTTCGCTCAAGATTAGCTATTGGTTGAGCGACACGACGATCGCCGATGCCGGGGCGATGAAAATCTTGCCGGGCAGCCATAAACTGGTAGACAAGCCGTATCAGCGCGATCCAACGGAGGATCCGGAAGGGGCGATGGAGGTGAAGGTAAAACCCGGCACGGCGGTGTTATTCGACCGGCGGCTATGGCATTCGCGCGGCTATAATTATTCGCAACAGGTGCGCAAAGTGTTGTTCTTCGGTTATAGCTACCGCTGGTTGCGCGGATTGGACTACAACAATATGCCGGAGGAGGTTTTGACCAAATGCGATCCTATTCGACGGCAGTTGTTGGGGGATGGGGTGGATATTAAAGGGTGGTGGCAGCCGACGGAGGCCGATGTGCCTTTGAAGGGGTGGATTCGCGAGCATCGTGGGGAGGAGTATTTGTATGATGTTTCAACGCGGTATAAGGTGTAGCTGGTGCGGTTGACGGAGTGAGTAGGGATTTGTCCCTTGCTCATTCTCGTGGCCCATCCCTTGGCCACTCCGAGGAGGAGTTCTCTATTTTGCAGGACAGCAAAATAGAAAACACAATCCGCTCAGGGAAGATCCCTACTCGCTTCTCAGAAATTGTTTTTTTGTAGAGATTATTGTGGGCGAATGCTCCGATATTAAAATGTTGGCTTGTTAAAATTATCTAAGGAGTAAAGGTAGATGAGCGAAGCATATGTGGTCGACAAGAATCTGGGGCAGAAGCTGGAGGTGGCCGAAGGCGACCTGCCGACGAAGAATGCTGATGGCGAGCCGATCGTCGAGCTGACCGATGAGCAGAAGTACCTCTTTGACACGCGCGGCTGGTTGTTGGTGCCGGGTTTGTTGGCCGATGTCGAGGTGGCTCAGATGAAGGACTACGCGCTAAGGGTGCAGAATGACCCGGAGTCGCTGCCCGAGCACGAGCGCAGCCATGTTGCCGGGCCGTTGCAGAAGTTGACGGACCATCCGGTGGTGGTGGGTTTTTTGAATGAGTTTCTCGCTTTTCCGCATCTTTCGAGTCCGGAGTGTTATGGTTTCCGTATGGAGGGCAGCGGCCTGCGCAATCCAGCGGCGACGCCGGAACGGCAGGGTGTTTTCGGCCCGCACAATGGTAGCGGTCTGTTCCGCTTCGCCTATGACTCGCATCATTATCAAAGTATCCCAGGCAAGTCGTTCAGCGGGCTGACGCGAGTAGTGTGGGAGTTGGCGCCGGTGAAGATGTACCAGGGCGGCACGCTCTTGGCGACGGGCAGCCACAAGGCGGCCTATGCCGCACCGGAGTCGATACAGGATCCGCATTCGGCGGTGTGGGACACGTATGAATGTCCGGCGGGCTCGGTGTTGTTTTTTACCGAGGCCTTGGCGCATAGCACCTGTCCTTGGACGAATGAGGAGAACGAGCGCGTGGGCATTTTCAATCTCTATAATAGCGTCGGGTCGCGGTGGAGTCCGTGGCAGCCGCCGGAGCAGTTGATAGACCAGATGCCGGCGATGCGGCAGACGTTGTTTCGTGAAACGCATTGTGCGAATAATGTGCCGGGCTTTCAGTACGGGGGGCAGAATCATAAGGATCGAAAACCGGTGTAATGGTGGAGCACGGGCCTGTCTGAGGTATGCCCTTGCCTACGTGCCCTGCGGGAGCTCACTGCGCTCCGAGGGTGGTGCCCGGTATCACTGTCCTGTGAGATCGAGTACTGCCAAGCCGCTCGTGGATATACCCTACCAGGCCCTGCGGTTATTATTAGTTTCACCGCAAGGAAAGTGAGTAGTAGGAACCTATAAAAGGAGAACCCTATGAAAGTTCTGATCAGTGTTGTGGTGTTATGCGCGTCGATGGCGTTTGCCGAAGAGGAAGGTGGGTTTCCTATGCTTGAGTTGGCGAATAGTGATTTGAAGATGGCGTTGTATCTGCCGGGTGCGGAGGACGGCTATTATCGCGGGACGCGTTTTGACTGGTCGGGCATTATTTCGCGGGTCGAATACAAGGGGCATTCATTTTACGGCCCATGGCGCTTTCCGCACGACCCTGCGGGGCACGACTTCGTCACGGGGCCGGCGGAGGAGTTCGGCATGGACAATCCTTCGGGGTTTGACGAGGTTGAGGCGGGTGGGTCGTTTGTGAAGGTTGGGGTGGGTTTGTTGCGCAAGGGCGCGGAGGAAGAGTACAAGTTTCACGGGGAATACGAGATTATCCGCGCGGGGGAATGGGAGGTAGAGCACGGCAAGAACTGGGTGGAGTTTCGTCAGGATTTTGTCGGCGAACGCGGATGGGCGTATAAGTACAAGAAGCGGATTGAATTGGCCGGACCGGGTTTTTCTATCGCACATCGCTTGGAAAATAGCGGCGAGAAGACGATCGACATCAACCACTACAACCACAATTTCACGTCAATCGACGATGTGCCCTATGGGCCGGATTATAGCGTGAGTTTTCCGTTCACGGCCAAAGAGCCGAAAGATATCAACGCGGAGTTTCCTGGCTTGGCCTGGGTGCGCGGCAATCAGATCATCGTCGAGCAAGCGCTCGGTGACCGATCATTGTGGGTGCAACTACACGAAGGCGCGGGGCCGGTCGCGTATAACGCGGGAATGGTGCGCAACAACAAGACGGGCGCGGCGGTGCACTTCAAGGGCGATACGCCGATCATCAAATACAATTTCTGGTCGGTAAAAACGGCGGCGTGTCCCGAGCCGTTTATCGGCATTAATCTCGCGTCAGGTGCAGTGCAGGAGTGGACCAACTACTACACTTTAACTGTCGACGAAAAGTGAGCGACGGATGTATATACAGGACCAACTATCAATCGGTGACCTCGACGACGAACATCTGAGTTATTTTGATGCACTCGGCGTCGACTCGATTCATCTTGAATTGCGCGGCGGACCGGCAGCCAAGGGGCGCCGGGGCAGTACCGGTTCGGCGAATACTTCGCTGGCGCAGGATTTGAAGGCGGGCAAAGATTGCACGGAGGCCTTCGAACAAGTGCGCGAAAAGGTCGAGGCGCACGGCATGAAGCTGAATAATATCTTCATGCCGGCCTGGGAGGAAATCACACTGGCCGAGGCCGATATGGACGAGAAGATCGGCCATTGGTGTGCGATGCTGGAGAGTCTGGGGCGCGCGGGGATTCCCTGTGTGGGCTGGAATTTCAAACCGATGGGCAATTTTCGCACTATGGCGGACATCGGGCGCGGTGGCGTGCAGTACAGCACTTTCGACTATGCCGAGTTCGAACAAAATCGCCCGGTGCCGCACGAACCGCCGGTTGATGAGGCACAGATGTGGGAACGCACCTCACGGCGGCGGTGCCGACGGCGGAAAAGGCCGGGGTGCGTATGGCGCTGCATCCGGACGATCCGCCGATCCCCGAGCCGCTGGGCGGTGTGGCGCAGATTTGCTCGACGCTGGAGCAGTTTCGCAAGACCTTTTTCGAGCTTGCACCGAGCGGCAACAATGGCATGCTCTTTTGCCAGGGTTGTATGACGGAGTTGCTGGGGCCGGAAAAGATCTATGACGCGATCGCCGAGATGGCGTCGAAGGGGGTGATCGCCTGGGTGCATTTTCGCAATGTGCGCGGGCAATTGCCGCGATTCACCGAGGTTTTTATGGACGAGGGCGAGGTGGATATGCGGCGGGCGATGGAGGTGTATCGGGACAACGGTTTTAATGGGCCGTTTATGATGGACCATACGCCGAAGATGCCGAAGGGATACGATAATATGCACGGCAAGGCCTATGCTATTGGGTATATACGGGCGTTGATACAAATGGTGTACGGGTAGTAGTGCAATGGGTGGGCATTCGCCAGTGATGCTGTAGTTTTTGCTCAGAGCTAGTGGAGTTGAGGGTGAGAAGAAAATGAGCTTCGGGCACCCTTCCAAGGTCGTTCTTCTTACTTATATCCTCTCTTTTCTATAAGTGGCTTAGTTTTGCCTTAAAGGGTGAGGGAAGTGATGTTTCGGACTTGATGATCGCCTTTACCCCTCATCCATTTTATAGACTCCAGTGGAAACCTAAAGTCCCCGAGGTCCGGTCGGTGGGCGCGACGCGACCCTAGGAGCGATGGCCCGGGGACTAAAAACGCCCGGAAACGCGCCTAGTGACCGGACCGTCCGGACCCTGCTTGCACTGAACATCTGGATGCAATAAACATTTTCAAATGAAAAATAAGCAATAGTCAGAGGAGAGAATATGCCGGTATTGAGCAAAGAGGATTGGGTGTTCTGGGAGGAGAATGGCTATGTGGTGGTGGAGGAAGCCGTACCGCAGGAAAATCTCGATGCGATGGTGGACGTGATTTGGGACTTTTTGGAGATTGACCGCGAAGACCGGGAGGCTTGGTATAAGTATAAACCCTATTCGCGGGAGGATAAGTGTTCGCCGATATCGGCGGCGGGCATGGTCGAGATCTATCAGCATCAGGCGCTGTGGGACAATCGGCAGTACCCCAAAGTACACCAAGCTTTTTCCGAGATCTGGGGCAATGAAAAGCTATGGGTTTCGTTGGACCGGGCGAATATGAAACCGCCGGCACGCGAGGACAAACCTGAGTGGTGCAACGAGGGCATGATCCACTGGGATACGGATACTTCGCAACAGCCGGTTTCTTTTGGCGTGCAGGGCGTACTGTATTTGGCGGATACCTCGGAGCAGCAGGGCGGGTTTCAGTGTGTGCCGGGTTTTCAACGAATCTTTGACGAATGGGTCAAGACCCAGCCGGAAGATCGCAACCCGCAGCGGCCCGACCTAGAAGGACTGGAGGTCAAGTCGATCGCGGGCAAGGCGGGGGACTTGTTGATCTGGCATCGCTTGTTAGCGCACGGCAACGGGCACAATCGCTCCGACCAGCCGCGGTTGGCGCAGTATATTACCATGTCGCCGGCACCCGAAGACGGGGGGGAGGCGCGTGATCGGCGGGTCGAGAGCTGGCAAGAGCGGCGGCCACAGGCCAATTGGCCCGGTGACCCGAGAGATAGGGAACATACGCATCAGCAGCCAGCGGAGTTGACGGAGTTGGGGCGGAAGTTATTGGGGGTCGATTCGTGGAACTAAAAGTATAAGTCGATGAGAACCGTGCTCGCCATTCTGCCCGACGGGGCGGGGCTGTGGTTGTGAGGCGGAGTGAGCGCTTGGCTGAGATAGCGGAAAGGTGGTATATGGCTACTAGAATCAATCGCACGATCGAACTGCTCGCCGAGGACCAGCCCGTCTATTATACGGGTGAGCATGTAGGGCATGTGCTGACCTATGCGCAAGGCAAAGAAGATGCGGCGACCTGGGCCGACTATTTCAATGTCGGCATGGAGCACGGGGCGTTTGATATGGCCGGGTTAGATGAGTACTTGCGCGGCTTAGTAGACGGGGGGCCGACGCGCAGCGGACACCGGACGCCGACGGTGATCGTCGAGGCGCCGGTCGAGGCGGTCTCAGAGGAGATCGTGCGCTTTAACGCTTGGCAATTTCGCCAACTTTTGGCGCGTGGCGTGCACGGGATCTTATTGTGTCAGGCCGAGTCGGCAGCCGCGGTCAGGGCCTTTGTCGAGAGTTGCCGTTATCCGGTCAACGAGATCGGAGTTGGCGAGAGCTTACAGCAGGGCAGGCGCGGGGTGGGTTCGGAGTCGGTATGTGCGAAAGTCTGGGGCGTCGACCGCGATGAATACCTGGCCAAAGCCGATCCGTGGCCGCTCAACCCGCAAGGCGAATTGCTGTTGGGGATCAAGATCGAATCGCCGGCGGCGCTGCCGCATATCGAGGAAATATTGGCGGTGCCCGGTATTGGTTTTGCCGAGATGGGGCCGGGGGATTTGAGTTTGTCCCTGGGCTATCGCAAGATGCCGCAGCCCTGGCCGGCGCTGATACAGGAGACCCATGAGCGAGTCAAGGCCGCCTGCTTGCAGAATGGCGTGGCGTTTTTGCATTCCTCGACGCCGGAGACGGTCGCCGATAATATCGATGCTGGTGCGCGGGTGATCGCCGGCCGGCGCGAAGAAACGGCGGTGGTTGGTCGGGCGCATTCGGGGCGGCGGATGCCGGCGTAAGCGTTACTCGGGTCTTTGTTGTTGGCGCTTTTGCGCTGAGCTAATGTGCCGTCCGCCGTCTCTACGATTATTGCGTTCTGTGAGTATCACTCTTCAATTATCCGCAACACGCCGCGCGCGCCGTCGACTTCGACCAACATACCGTCTGTGAGCACCTGTATGGCCTGAGGCGCATCGACGATCGCCGGCAAGCCCAATTCACGCGCGACCAACGAGGAGTGGCTGGCGCCGCCGCCGACTTCGACGACCAGCGCGCCGGCCATTAGCATCAATGGCGTCAGCTGCGGGCTGGCCGCGTGCGTTACTAATATCTCCCCCTTCTCTAGCGGCACCACCTTGTCGCCGGGCTGTGCAATACGCACTCGTCCTCGGCAGATGCCGGGGCTGACGCCCTGGGCTATTATCCGGCGCCCTTCTTCATCGTCGAAGTAGCCCTTTTCGCCACGGTCCTCCTCTTCCTTTTCGCCCAACATGTCCGGTGCGTCGAGTTGGCGTTGTTCCTGCCAGGTGCGCTGTCGGCCCGCCGCGACCTGTTGCAGTGAAATTGCCGCCGAGTTTTCCAGTGCGGCTACCGCGCCTTGCAGTTCGTCTTTTTCGAGGAAGAATACGGCGTCGGTGTCTGTTAACACGCCGGCTTTGACCAGCCTCTGTGCCAATTCTAAGACTGCAGCGCGCATCAGCGGCCAGCCCAATTGAAAATAGAAGTTGGCGTCTTCGCGCACCGAAGCGTTGGTCTGGTAATAGTCGATCAGCGCGGCCATGGTCTCGCGTTCGTCGTCTGTCAGCTGGGCCAGGACAGCCGCTGTGTTATCGTCACGGCGCTTCGCCGTGCGCTGTCGTTGTGCTTCGGGTGCTTCGAGGTCTTGTTGGGCGAACAAGTCGAGTGTTTGGCAGATTTGCCCTTGGTCTTCGCCGGTAGTGGGCCAAAAGAAATCGAGGCTGGCCAATTGGTGGCCATATTCGGCGGCGTAGTCGGCCAGGCTCTGTTGTAACCACGCGGGTAGGTCGGCGATTGGAGTTTCAGCGCATAGCTTGTCGGCCAGGCTCTCTTGCTCTCTCACCTTCGTCGCCAATTCGTAGAGCGCTTGCTGGGCGTCGAAGATGCGGCTGGGGTAGCCGCTGAACAGCGCGCTAAAATGCACGCGTCCTTCCTCCGGAATCTTCTCTTCGTAGTGCGGTTTAAAGCCCATTTCCTCGAAACCGTAGCCGATGGGTGCGATAATAAACCAGATCTCGCCGGCTTCTTCGGCCAGCATTTCGACAAAGCCGAGCAACTCCCACTCGCTACGCGCGCTGAGATCGGCTTGGCGGTGTTTGGCGAAGTGTTCGACATAGTCCGGCAGCAGTTTCTCGTGCCAGTTGCGCAGGTGTTTTTTGCCGCCTTCCATGCGTTCCATGCGCTCGGCGCGTTTTTCTTCTTCGGTCTGTTCTTTGCCGTCCTTGCCCTTGCTCCAGTCGGGAAAGTCTTGGCGGGTGTAGAAATAGCCGTTGACGATGCAAAACCAGGGGTGCGGCATGGAGAAGGCGGGCCGGTGCTTCCAGCCCAACCGCCCGGTGCCGAAGTTTTCGCGCGCGGCGACCAGCATGGGGAGTACCCAGGAGGAAAAGAGCGGTGTCACCGCCCCGGGCAGCCATTCGCCGAGACGCCAGTTACGCCGCCAGTGCGAGCCGGGGATGGGCGCCTGCCAGGTGAGACCCTGTCCAGCATTTTGCACCATCGGCCGCGCTTGTAATAGGAAGAGCTCGCCGTCGCGATAAGCCCATTCCACGTCCTGAGGATTATTGCCCATCTGTTCCTCCACGTTCAGGGCCAGCTCCGCGATCTGCGCGACTTGCGTTTCGTCGAGGGCTTGTGCCTGCTGATCGTCTGCTCCGACGACAGCCTGGCGCGTGCCGCCCGCTTCGTCGGCGACGACCTTGGAGGCTTTGGCGCCGACGGTATAGCTCAGCGTTTTGCGTTTTGTGCGGCTGACGAGGATCTCGTCCGGCGTCACTTCTCCAGAGACCGTGCTTTCGCCTAGACCTAGTGCGGCGGAGATATAGACCTGCTCATAGTCGCCGTTTACGGGGTGTACGGTGAAGGCGACACCGGCGGTTTGTGCGGGTACCAGCGTTTGCAGGATGACGCCCATGCGCAAGGGCTGCGTCGATCGGTCCAATGCGCGCAGATACGATATCGCCCGGTCGCTATAGAGCGAGGCCCAGACCGTCTTCAGCGCCGCGGCGCATTGGTCAAAGTCTTGCAAGTTCAAGCAGGAGTCGTGTTGGCCGGCGAAGGAGAAGTCAGCGCGGTCTTCGAGCGTTGACGACGAGCGCAAGGCGACCGGGCCGTCGCCCAACTCGCCTAGGATGCGGCGCAATTCGTCGCCTAGGTCTTCGGGCAGGTCGCCGCCGGTCAGGCGCTCGCGCAGGTGGGCCGGTTCGTTGCCAAGCTCATCAAAACGCAACTCGTCGAAGCGCTTGAGCGCGGTTGCTATTTCATCGGTTAAACCATTGCTCGCCAGGAAGTGGTCGAGTGCGTCGGTGGTGATGGCAAAACCGGCCGGGATGCGAAAGCCGGCGGTGCTCAATTCGGAGAGCCGGGCGGCTTTCGGGCCGGTGCGCCAAGCCTGGTCACCGTGGGCTTGGCCGAAGGGCAGAATAAAGGTCATTGCGTGTCGGGCTCCGCAAAAGAAGTTTTTCTATCGATGTGGGTCGCCACTAATATATAGCAATAAAGCACGGTCTTTTCCAACGCGGTAGCTTGCAATAGCTGCTGGTGTTCAATCGCGGGGTGGGTAGTCGGTACTTTTCCCTGCAGGATTCGATGCGGTCCATCTCTATTCTATCCACTCCTCGTGTATCGTGCATGGCTCAGTCCCGTTTACGTCGGTGTGGTGCAGCACTACGCGTCGTTTGCCCAGCGCGTCGAACACGTGGATGTCCCAGGCGGATTCCGATATGCGCTCGGGACGGTGTTGCGCAATAAGCCTGCCGTGCTCATTGAAGACCTTGACTTGCGGATAGGCCTCGTCGGAATAGGTGCCGTCCGGCCATTGGTATTCGTCATAGAACCGCACGGCACCGTCGTTGGAACGACGAACTTTGTGCAGGCGGTCATTTGAGGTTTCATAGCTTGTGCCGGCGATAGCGTCATCCTGCGGGCAGTAAACTAGTCGCACGAACTTGCCGGCTTCGTCGAACTGTTCCAAGCGCACGCCGCCATCGACATCGAGCAATCGGAAGTGTGTCTTTCCTTTGGGCTCATCGATCGGCGAGACTCCCTTGGGTTTGCCCTTTGACCATTGATAATCGACGAAGAAAGTGATCATGGGAGGATGTTCCTATCGGCTAGATTAATTTCATCGGCCAGGCGTCGGGACTGTTTAGCACGGCATCACGTCCTTGTGCATGGAGGGATAGGCCCAGGCTGCCTTGCATTTTGTTTGGCGGCTGCGGCTCAATCTACCAGCGCCTGGTACGCCAGTGATTGGAAATCGAGCTGCGGCGTTTCCGGAGGCGTCATCTTCTGCGTCATAAAGACACCGATGATCGCCTCGACCGGATCTACCCAGAAATTGGTATTGGCGGCACCGCCCCAGCCAAATGCGCCCCTCCTCGTGCAGTGTCATCAGCACCGTCGCCGTGATCGGCTTTGTCATCGAATAGACGCGGTAGAGAGTAGCCGTTGTGATCGGCGTGCCGCCTACAGGATCGGCGAAACCGACCTGTTCCCGGTGTGTGATGGCGCCATTCCTTGCGATTAGCGTAGCTGATGCCGGCGAAGAGACCCTCGTTGATATAGCGCTGCATGGCGGGGCGAATGCGGGCTAGGCGATCCGGACAGAAGCCCGCTTTATCGGGTGCTGTGGCGTTTATTATGGATTCCGATTGTAGGATGGCGAGCTGGGGTGCATCTCTGCGAACGCAGGGGAATATACCGAAATAGCATGAGTTCGTATAGTATTGCGGTCAAGATGGCCTTCGTCGTTCGATCCTGTTTTCGCGCTACTGCCCGTTGTGCTTGGCCGCCTTTCCTACAGTGGCGCTAGTGCTCTCGAGCAGGCGCCAAAGTTGCTCGGTCTCAGCCCGGTTGGCGCTGATCGCTACGCTTGCGTCGAGGCCCGGGAAAAGGACATGCATAAAAATGGCAAGATCTTGCATAGTGGAGACCAAGCCGCCACCGCCATAGAGGTCGAAGGAAGGGTCAAACGCGTCTTTTTTTGCTGCAGCGCGTTGCTGTGGTATGTGTCCTATTGAAGAAAAGTGCCGCTTGGCTTTTCTTTAGGGTTCGCTGACGAGATCCACCTCATACGCAGGAGCGATATTACATGGGCACAGCACTGGACTACGGCGTACAGAGTTTCTGTTTCCGCCATTTCAAGGACAACGCCGAAGTGGCTAAAAAAGTAAAGGCGATCGGCGTCAACACGATTGAGGTCTGCGCCGTACACGCCGACTTCAACGACCCCCAAGGCTGGAAGGATATCGTCAAGACGTACCAGGACGCCGAGGTGGGCATCGTCTCGATCGGGGTACAGACCTTCACCGGATTGGATTCGGACCGCGATTTTTTTGCGTGCGCGGCGATCGCCGGGGTTGATAGCTATACAAAAGCGATCCCTATGGTGCGCGCTTGGAGCCGCGAATACGGCATCAAGGTCGGTATCCACTGCCACGGCGGTTATTCGTTCGGCGGGTCGCCGGATGTGTTGAAGCACCTGGTGGGTTTGGGCGGACCGGAGGTGGGCTTGTGTATTGACTCGGCATGGGCGTTGCAGATCGGGCCGCGCCAGGGCAATCCGGTGAAGTGGGTCGAGAACTTTCCGGGGCAGACCTACGGGGTGCATTACAAAGACTTCGTATTCGACAAGGACGGGATGTGGAACGATACGGTGGTGGGGCAGGGGACCTTGGATCTGAAGGGTTTTGTCGACGCGTTGCAGGCGGATGGTTTTGACGGGATGGCGGTGATCGAGTATGAGGCGGATGTCGAGAATCCCGTGCCGGCATTGACTAAGTGTGTCGAGGTTATGCGAGGATTGGTAGGGTAAGGTGGGGGGGACGCTTTTGGGTAACTTTCTTCCCCGCAGCCCTCCTCTCCAACCAACACCTACTCCGGCGGCAGAATCAACCCCTCCGGATCACGAACACCATAAAGAGGCGGCAACTCGCGGTAGTCGATGCCGATGCGGCCGTCCCAATCCCATTTGACCACGCCGTCCTGCAAGGTCAGTTCGCAGACAATGCGTTGTTTGCCGCGCAACAGGCCGCTGGCCACATCGGTATAGCCGAAGTCGCCTTGCAGAATCTTCAGACCGGCGACATCGGCAACCGCACCGACGGACAGGTGGCCCAATTCTTCGTGGCCGATTTCGCGAGCGGGGTTGACGGTGGATTCGCGGATGACTTCATCAAGCGGCATGCCCATGACCAGGAACTTGGACATTACGGTAACCATGTCCATCATGTCTTCGTTCATGTTCTTGGTGTGCAGGTCGGTGCTGATGGAGTCGGGGTAGAAACCCTGTTCGATGGCGGGTATGGCGTTGCGCCAGTAGAAGGAGCCGCCGCCGTGGCCGACGTCGAAGATCACGCCGCGTTTGCGGGCCTGGTACAGGTAGTCGAGCACTTTGCCGTCGGCGTCGAGCCAGGGCACATCGCCTAAAAACATATGCGTGCTGATATCGCCGGGGGCCATGCGCTCGGTGACCAGTTCGTAGTAGGGACGCTCGCGGGGAAAGAGCCCGAAGTCGATCATCGCGGGCATGCCGGCGGCTTGCCCGGCGGCCAGGGTGCGATCGGTCGAGACCCATTCGGGGCTTTTGAAATGGGCGGTCTTGGAGCCAACGACGAAGTCGCTGTGCTCCTTCATGACGGCGGCGGTGCGCTCGACGTCCATGTCGGAAACGTTTTGCTCCAGGTCTGTCGAGACCATACCCATGCTGGCGATATTGATAAAGGCGTACATGCGGGTCTGGAAGCGGGTGAGCACGCGTTCGCGGAAGTCGGGGAAGGTGCGCCAGCCGGCACTACCCGTGTCGACCATGGTGGTGACGCCGCTGCGGAAGGAGAAGCCGTCGGGCAGGATGCTATTGTCGCCGGCCCAGGCGTTGGCCCAGCCGGGGGTGGCGTACATGTGGGTGTGGATATCGACGAGCCCGGGGGTAATATAGAGACCGGTAACGTCGAGGACCTGTTGGGCCTGGTCGGCGGGGATGTCTTGATCAATGGCGGCGATCTTGCCGTTGGTGATCGCGAGGTCCATCGGGGCGTCGAGGTTATTCTTTGGGTCGATGAGGTGGCCGCCTTTGAGCAGCGTATCAAATCGCATGCAGATCTCCGTGTATTATGTCCGTTTATACGCAACAGTCAAAGCGGTTCGTCGCAAGCTGTCAAGGTGCAGCGCCGAACATCGCCAGTGGCGTCTGCTGTTCACTCGCCGGCAATCCGCTCAAGCTCCTCGTCGATCAGCTCTTTAAAGCGCGCAAAGGGCTGTGAGCCGCTGAGCATGCGGCCATTAATAAAAAATGCCGGTGTGCCGCTGACTCCGACCGCCTCGCCATCGGCGATATCGCGGTCGATCGCCTCGCTAAAATCCTCCGATGTCAGGCACGCGTCGAACTTCGCGCGATCTAGACCGACCTCGTCGGCGATGGCTTGGTATTGCTCTTGGTGCAGGTCTTCGCTGGCCATCAGCTTTTCGTGATAGGCCCAAAACTGCCCTTGTTGCTCGGCGCAGTGGGCGGCCTGCGAGGCCGGGCGGGCATTTGCGTGGAAGTCGAGCGGATAGTCGCGGTAGACGAAATGCACTTTGTCACCGTAGGTTTCGAGAACTTCACGGATGACCGGCTCAGCGGTTTTGCAGTAGTGGCACTCGTAATCGGAGAATTCGATTAGGGTGATCGGTGCTGAGGCGTCGCCGAGTGAAGGTCTGCCACCGGTGCCGACTTCCAGGACCGGGGGGCGTAGATTCACGCGCGGCGCGTGTTGCTCTTCCAGAGCCGCCAGTACTTCCCGATAACGTCTCTGTTTGGATTGCCCGACGAGATATTCCGTAACTTCCTGTATGGCCTCGTCGATGGGCGTTTTGGCGAAGTGCTTTTTATTCGAATTGTAGACCTCCTGAATCTGCGCGGAATCGGGCTGGGCGGCTTTGGTTTCGACTTCGTCGGCCAAAAACTGTTCGGGGGTCTGGTCTTTGGCCTCGGCGGCCAGCGCGATAAGCTGATCGCCGATCAATTCGTAGAGTCCGGCGCGGAGGATTTCGTAGCGCTCTTGTTCTAGTCTGATAAGCTGGCCTTTGACGTGTTGTTCTAGGGCTTGGTACGTGATGGTTGTTTCACCGATGACGGCGGCAGGCTGGGCGGAGACCGTGGCGGAAGAGCCGCCGGTTGCCAGCAGGAGCATTAGGGTTTTTAGACCGGATATTAATTTAGGGATGCGCGCCATGGGAGGCACTTACTCCTCTTTATAGTTGTAAAGGCGTGTCGGGTATTCTGTTTAAAATAGACAAACCATAATAGCTTGTCGAAGTTGCGGTAGCATACTATGCGTTTCTTAAAATTTAGCAATTGCCCTTATCGGCCTCTATCGGGTAATTTCAAACCTTGGGGAGTGCGGTGCAATGGAAATACCATGGCAACAAGAGAAACGATCACTGAGATATTATATGGCTAAAAAAGATAAGGCGTTACGCAATGCGGTTTGCTTCGGCGACGAGGATCTCTATCGGGAGCCGAAATAAACTCTATGGTGATGGATAAACTGGCGGCGTTGGTGGTGGTTTGGGGGCTATTGTTGCCCTGGGCGTTTATTGGGCTGCGGGTCTTTGCGACGTATGGCTTTTACGATCGGTTGCTGGCCGGTGTGCTCGGAGGGCTGGCGGCGACGGTTTCGTTGGCTTATTTGCTGGCGATGTTCGGTCGATTGGACCTGTACTGGGGGGTGTATGCGGCAGTTTGTGTATTGACCATTTTTTTGCCGCGCGGTGGATATGCGGTAGAGGTCCGCTGGTCTTCGGGGGCCTGGTGGATAACGCTCGTCTTGGCGCTGGTGCTGCTTGCAGAAGCCTGGCCCGTATTTTCGCTGGAGTATCCACTCGGTTGGGACCCGACCTTCCACTTGATTCTGGCGCGTAAGATTTTCGAAAGCAATGCGCTCTGTGCCGACTGGCGGCCATTCGAGCCGATACCGGTCAATTATACGCAGGGGCTGCACGTATTTATCGCCTTGGTCTCGCAGTGGGCGGGGCAGCCGGTTCATATCACGTTCCAGATTCTCCATCTAGTGTTTCAGCCATTGGCCGGGCTGCTGGTCTTGCGCTTGGCGCTGGCGATTTTTGGCGATTTGCGAGCCGGTGTTTTGGCGCTGCTGGTCTATGAGTTTCTTTGCTCACATGGAAGTTTTTCCAGCTATTATCAATGGGGCGGGCTGCCGACCGAGCTGGGCGCGTTATTTTTTTTGGCCATCATCTGGATGGGGTTGACCGACCGCAGTCGCCGGGGCACGGCGTTGGCCGTGTTGTGTTATGGCGGTCTGGTGATGGCGCACCATTTGAGCGGGTTGATCGCGACCTGGGTCTTGGTGTTTTATATCGCGGCTTCTTATATCGGACGGGTGGATGGTGTGTTGCGGGTTTGGGTCTTGCGGTTGTGGCCGCTGACCTTGCTTGTTTACGCTTTTTATATAGGACCCTATGTAGTCGGGCACTTCGGTCAGTTGGGCCATACCGACGTGTTGCGCTTTTACGAAGAGGACTTGAAGACCGGTTGGCAGGTCGCCACGGATCTTGGGCCGGTTGCGCTGGCTTTGGGGTTGCTCGGGTTTTTGTTGGCCATGCAGCGTGCGGATGATGTGCGCGGTGGTTTTTTGTTGAGCTGGTTTGCGGCCTTGGCCTTGGGTTTTGGCCTGCTGGGGTATGGATATCGCTTTGTGGCCTATTTGATTTTCGACGAGCAGTTTACCGCCTTTACGCCCTCGCGTTTTATGACATTTTTGGCCTATCCACTGGCAATCTATGCGGGCTACGCGCTGGCGAGACTTATTGCGATAGGGGCTCGGCGGTTTTCGCTGCGGGCTGACATGCTGGTTGGTGCGGTGGTCGTGGTTGTTGCGTTGGCGTCGGTTGCGGAGGTTGTGCGGCTGGCGGGGTTGCGCTCGGTCTCGGAGGAGGGAGTGGCTTTGGCGCGGCGGATTGAGGCGGAAGTGCTCGCGGACGGCTTTGTGCTCTACGAGGACCATGTTGTAAACAAGATGCAGCCCTATCCGTGGATTTCCTATTTGACGTGGCGGCGTTCGGTCTATACGCCGATCCCGGCTTCGGAAAACAGACAGTTGCTGCGGCAGATACGCGAGGAGATGTGGCAGTTAAAAATATCCCGTATCCCGCAGTGGGTTGCCAGCGGCGAAGTGCCGATCTACTATGCGTCGGTTAATGCGCAGACGAAGGAAGTGGAGATCAAACGGTTGACGGAGGGGGAGCAATGAACCTGCGGCGAATCTGTTATGCGGCGTTGATGGTAAGTGGGCTGCTTATTCTGTTGGTGCCGTTGTTGCTTGGAGGAGGGAGTGGCTTTGGCGCGGCGGATTGAGGCGGAAGTGCTCGCGGACGGCTTTGTGCTCTACTCGGTGTTATTCGTCGTGTGCCCGGTATTCGCCGCGTGCGTTCCATCCGGGATATTGCTGTTCTAAGGCGGCGAGCGTCTGGCGGGTGTAGTAGGGGTGTTCGGGTGCGGGGAAGCGGAAGAGCCGCCGGTCGGCGGCTGGTAGTTCGGCGATAAATTCGCGGAAATGCGGGTTTTGTCCGACGTGCGTGTAGTGCGCGACGCCTTCCCAGTAGTGGTCGGCGCGGCCATAGGCGAATTTCCAGATATAGCGCTGGCCGTCGGCGCGCAGGTAATCGCTGGCGGCGTGCCAGGAATAGTTGTGGAAAATGGCCACCGAGCCGCCGGGGGCGACCATTGCTTCGGCTATGGCCGGATCTTGGTGCTGGCCGTCGTCGTCGTCGACAAAGAGGGTCGGTGCCTGGTCTTCGTCGACGTCTTCGAGGCAAAACCAGAAATTGAGTTGGCTGTGGTGGTGGTCTGACGCGGTGGGTGGCAGCAGCGAGTTATTGCCATTGTCGCTGTGGAATATTTTGTTTTTGCGGCCTGGGTAGGTGACCAGACCCAAGCCGGGGCGGTAGTGGATGTGTTCGGTGCCGAGCCAGCGTTGGGCAAAGGCAATGGCGTCGCGATCGATGATGGCGTGGTTGAGGCATTGCTCGGGATAGGGGAAGTAGTAGGCATTGGTAAGCGCGTTGGGCGGGTCGGCTTTTATTTGGTCCCAAGGTTTTAGAATACGGCGTAGGGCGGCGGCCATTTCCGCGCGTAGGGCTTCGGGCAGATAGTTGTGCACGATGGCGTAGCCGCGTGTTGAGAGCGCGGCGAATATTTCGTCGGTTAGTCTTTGTTGTGTTGGCATGGTGGGCTAAAGTTAGCTACAGTGGAGGTGTGGTTCAAGCGGTCACTGCTTGTAGGCGACTACTATCGGTTGGAAGAATCCGGTTTGCTCGGGCGGCAACCAGGTGCTATGCGCGAAGCCAGACCATTCTAACCCCGATGTGAGTTTGTCGCGCCTGATGGTATGGTCGTGATCCACAAAATCATCATAGAAATGTTGGGTATTGCTCATTGGTGCTCAAGCTCTTTATGTCGTCTAACGCGTTGTCGGTGAAAATACGTTCGTCCAAATAGGTAACTATCCGCCATAAACGAGGTTGTTTTCCATTATGTGCAGCACAACAGACCCCGAGTGGACCTTGGCAATGCTTTAGTTCGGTGTGTGGCTATTGGTTAGGCGATGTATCGTTGGCTGCCGACGGCTAGGGTGATAATCAGGACCGTGATCAGCGCGAGACCGACGAGAGTGATGCTCAGCGTCTTGCCAATAAAAAAACAGATCCCTAAGCCCATCAGCACGATCACCACGCCGATCATAAAGAGCAGCAGCCCGACCCAGTGAGCTAGGTCGTTCTTGTTGGTGATGCGGTCCGGGTCGCTGCCCGCGATCAGGCCGACGTATTTTTTGACGCCGATCAAATAGGCGATGATATAGAGCGGTAGAGCGGAGAGCAGCATGACGAGGAAGATGAATGTGCCTGGATCCATCACAGTGTCCTTATTGTAAAGATTTACGCGCTGCCCAAGACCGCCAAGGCTTCTACCTCAACGAGCATGCCGGGCAATACTAGGTCGGCGACGGTGACGGTGGAACTAGCGGGGATATTGTTGGGGAAGGCTTCGGCGCGGGCGGCGGAGTATTCTGCGTAGCGGCTGGTATCGGTGATAAAACAGGTAATTTTGACCACGTCGTCCATGGTCGCGCCGGCCTCGGCGAGTACGGCGCGAATATTGGCGAAGACCTGACGCGACTGCGCGGCCATATCATCGCCGACGATAGTACCTTCCGGGTTGAGCGGGCCCTGGCCGGAGACGTGTATGGTGTCGCCTACCTGTACGGCTTGCGAGATGCGGAAATTCTCGGCCCAGGGCCAGTCGGGGTTGTGCGCTTTGCGGTCGGGCATGGCGGGGCTCCTGTTTTGCGTGGGTACTAGGCGTCGGCGAAGGCTGAAGACATCGTCGTCATTGATCAGGCCCTGGAGTCGCTCGACACTATTTCCCCCCTCTTCTACATGTGGTGCCTTCGACCTTGTCGACGCGGGGCCAATCGGCCCAAGAGGGCGCGTGGTGAGCAAAGACCAGATGGCCTACGGCGCGGCGTTGATAATGGCGGTGGCACTGTAGGTTTTCATGGTGGTTCTCCGATGGCGCGGCGAAGGGTTTTAAGGTCTGTCCTATGCATTTTTGCTCAATAGTTCATTGAGGTGGTTGGCGAATTCGTTGCGGTCGCTTTGGCTCAAGGCCGGTGGCCCGCCGGTCTCGACACCGCCGGTGCGCAGAGTATCCATAAAGTCCCTTATATTCAGTCGCGCGCCGATATTCTCCTCGGTGTAAAGCTCGCCGCGCGGGTCGAGGGCCAAGCCGCCCTTGCCGATAACTTCCGCCGCCAGGGGGATATCGGCGGTGACGACGAGATCGCCGGGGCTAAGCCTTTTGACGATCTCGTTGTCGGCGACGTCGAAACCGTAGTCGACCTGCAGCATCGCGATATGGTCCGAGCGCGGGATGCGCAACGCTTTGTTGGCGACCAGCGTTACCAGTACGCCAGTGCGGTCCGCCGCTCGGTAAAGGATTTCCTTTATAACTACCGGACACGCGTCCGCGTCGACCCATATTTTCATCGTTCATTTCATTTCAGTAAAGAGGCGGTACCCGTCATCAGAGATCCGTTTTATTGTCTGTCGAGCAGCGCGATAATTTTTGTCTTGTGGTTTTCCTGTGCGTAATCTACGGGTCTTTTGCCCAGTGTGTCCATGGTCTCGCTATTCGCCCCGTGCGCGAGCAAAAGCGTACAGACCATCGTGTTGTTGTTGCGGTCCGCCGCTAGATGCAGGGGAGTGCGGCCGTCCTTGGTGCGGGCGTGCACGGAAGCACCGGCATCTAATAGCCAGTTTACGGCCTGTATTTCTTCGTGGTGGCTGTAGAGGTGCAGGCACGTTCTGTTCTGCTCGTCGATCACCGCGTCGACTAGGCCGCCGGATTTGATTAACGCGTCGGCGATGGAGTTTTCCGGGTTGCGTCTGTTCTTACAATGACGTAGTGCCGACCGCAGTACTTGTTGTTGGTTGGGGTTTGCGCCCCCTCGTAGCAGAGCGTGCACGACGGCGACTGTGCCTGCACTCTGACAGCAGGCGACCAGTGGCGTGACGGCTATGCCAATATCCACTTCGGCATTCGGCTCGGCTCCGGCGTGCAATAGCCTGTCGATAATGGCCAACTGTTGTTTGTGATGCGTTGTTGTAGCGTGGCCTAACGCCGATCCGGCGCAATAGTGCAACCCGGTTCTTCCGGTGTTGTCGATTGCCGTGGCCTGGCACGGCTCACCTAGGGCGTTCTCGACTGCGGTCAAATTCAATATCGCGGCGGCGCTGAAGAAGTCGATGCTTGCGCCATGATCAACCAGTGCGTTGACCAACGCGGGCTGCCCTGCGCTCGCGGCGAGGCAGAGCATGCTTTCTCCCTCGCTACCGCGGGCGTTCGGATCGGCACCTTGCTCTATGAGGTAGCGGGCAACTTCGGAGTGCGCTGTTGTTTTGGGAAAAGAAATATAGGGCGTTACGCAAGTTTTCAGCAATGAGTTGAAAGAGCGGGTGGCGGTCTGCTCAACGAGGTTTTGCAGGTTTTGCAGGTCGCCTTTTTTAACCAGTGTTTTCAACCGAGAGCTGTCGCCGGCGGGTGCTTTTTTTTTATTTCGGCGCTTCCCGTTTATACAAGGGCGGCAACTGGCAGCGTAACCAGTTTTCGAGCTTGCGCGTTGATGAAAATAGCTCGGCGGTTTTTTTTCTCCGCAGGTCGCACACATTAACCATTCTAGGCATTCCAGGGTCGTTTTGCTCATGCGCGTTCCTGTGCGATGCTCTGTAGCATGATTTCTACGAGCTGTTCGACGACCGGGCCTTTTGCCGATTTGGCGGCGTTTAGCGGGGTCTTGCCTTTGCGCGCGGCGCGCAGCGGGTCGGCGCCGGCTTTGAGCAGCAGGTGTGTGGCGGTTTTTCTGTTCTCGTCGTTCTTGATTGTCGAATGCACCACTTCGAACAACGCGGTCTCTCCGTTGGTGTCTGCAATGTCAGCGCAAGCTCCATGGTCCAACAAAGTACCTATCGTCTTGGCAAAGCCCGCTTTTGCCGCCCGATGCAGCGCCGTTTTGCCTTTGTTGTCTTGAAAGTCTACGTCGGCGCCGAGGCCGAGAAGCCGCTTTACTTCGGCGGGGTTTCCGCCCCGGTCTCCCCGACACAGGTATACGAGTTCCGCGCTGTAGGTATCCGTGTTCGGCGCTTTGGCGCCATAGGAGGAGACAAGTGTGAAGAGTTCGCCTGCGTCCGGGGCGATCGGCGGTAGTTTGCCGGGGTCCGCGCCGTGTTCGAGCAAGAGGCGGATCTTGTCGAGATCGTTGTTGGCGGCGATAAAGAAATCGTCTTCATAGCCTTTGATTTTGGCGCCTTGGCCGATGAGGTATTCAACGGTTTCGGCGTCGCCGCCGCGCAGCGCGTAACACAGGGGCGTGGCCCAAGGCGCGGGCGCGAGGTGAAAGTCCAAACCACTTTCTTCCATGGCACCCATCGTGTGTTGTGGGTGGCCTTGATGTAGTGATCCGGGCTGCCGTTTCAGCCAGTCTTCGGCACCTTGCCTGTCGCCGAGGAAGGCCATAGTGTGCAGGTCGGTCTTGGCGCCTTGTGCGAGCAGAGAATCGGCGACGGCGTCGCGTTTTTTATAGCGGGCGATGCAATAACAGCTGACTTCGACAAAGTAGGGGGTGTAGTGCGTGCCGCAGGCATTGATGTCGGCGCCGCGTGTGGCGAGGTATTCGACCATCGCGAGCTTGCCGCGATGCGCTGCCTCCCACAACATAGTCCGGCCATGTGAGCCGGCGCGGCTTAACCACTGGGGCCGCGCGTTGAGGATCGAGTCGACGGCCGTGAGGTCACCGCGCGCGGCGGCGGCGGCGGCGATCTTTAGGAAGTCGCTGGCCTTGCCCGGGAATTTAATGTCTACCATGGGCTTCTGCGCTAATAGCGCCTTTTTATTGGTTCTTTTTTCGCGTCAATACGGTTATCCGTCGTTTTTGGTTGCGGTGATGAGTGGTCTGAGGAAAATACCCGTTGAACTTTGTTTTTTCACCGACCGCCAAAGGTGCACTTAGAAGTTGAATCTACATAATTGAAAATGGTATCGAAGGCAATACGAAGCGACCATTGGGGTGCTACAGGTGATAATAGTCGGCGCTACACCGAGCCGCCAAGACATCGCCTTGGCGGCTCGTAAGCCCTATGAGCTCAACGCTCGCCCGGCTCTTTTCCGCCGCGCGATTTTAATACGAGAACGGTCGATCTCATAGTCGAGAGGTGTCGAGCCGACTGGAGATTTGGCGTTGACGTTCGCACCGTAGACTCTCATACTCATTGCGAACCTACCAGTTCGTATATGACCCGTCGTGCCGGTGCAAATGCGGCGCCTCCCAAAACTTAAACGCCTGCTCCTTCGCCAACTCCTCGTTGAATTCCACACCCAAGCCTGGCCCTTCCGGTACCTTCAACATCGACCCTTCCAACTCGCACTGCACCGGAAACAAATCTTCGTCGAGAAACGTGACGTCTTCCGTCGGCGTCACCCGGTGTTCGAGCCAGGAGAAGTTGGGCACCGCCGCCGCCAGATGCACCGAAGCCGCCGTACAGATCGGCCCCAATGGATTGTGCGGCATCAGGTCGATATAGTGCGTCTCGGCCAAGCTAGCGACCTTCATCGACTCGGTCAAGCCGCCGACATTGCACACGTCAAGGCGGGCAAATTGCGTGATGCCTCGTTCGAGATAGGGCTGGAACTGCCACTTGCTGGCGAACTCCTCGCCAATAGCGAAGGGCACGTCCGTCATCGTGCGCAGGGACTCGTAGGCCTCGGGGCATTCATCGCGGATCGGCTCCTCCAAAAAGTCCAGCGTGCCCGGCGGCATCTTCTGGCAAAACGACGCGGTCTCGGCCACCGTCAGCCGGTGGTGGTAATCGATGCCCAACACCGGATCGGGCCCCAACTCCTGCCGCAACTCGGTCAACCAAGAAGCCGTAATGCCGATGGTTTCGCGCGGCTCGAAGAGTAGCTCGTCATCGTTTTTTTTTCGTTGCGCGGAACCGACGCGGATCACATTCCAGCCCTTTTCCAAGAGCAGCTTGCTATTGGCGACCAGCGTCTCCAAGTCGGGCGCGCCCGTCGTCGCGAAGCAGGGTACCAGCTCGCGCTGCTTGCCGCCCAATAGCTGATAGACCGGCACGCCGAGCGCCTTACCCACCACATCGTGCAAGGCGACATCGATCGCCGAAATCGCCGCCGTCAGCACCCGCCCGCCTTCGAAGTATTGGCTGCGGTACATCTCTTGCCACAGCCGGCCGATCTCGCGTGGGTCACGGCCGATAAGCCACTCCCGATAGTGTATCACCGCCCCGGCCACCGCCTGTTCTCGCCCCGACAAACCCGACTCGCCCCAACCGTAGATGCCCTCATCGGTCTCGACCTTGACGATGAGCTGGTTGCGGGTACCGACCCAGGTCGGATACACTTTGACATCACTGATTTTCATAGCATCGATCTCCCCCAAAGCCATTGCTCATAACCAGTACAAAACGGGACTGAACAAGGCAGAATGTAGAATATCCAGAAAGACTCTCAGTCATCTTGCAGGCACGCGAAAACTACGAGGCCGTTGGCGCCAACAACGCGACCAGCGCTTCGTAAATCCCCGGCGCGGCCACCACCAGGTCTTTGCCGTAGAATTCCTCCGGCATATCGCCTTCCACCGGTCCCAGATGCCCGACGCGCGCGCCCGCTTCCCGCGCGATAAAGGCCGCCGCCGCCAAATCCCAGGGTTTTATCGCCTCGCAGAAACCGTCGAGCCGCCCCATCGCCACCCAACAGATATCCGACGCGGCCGACCCGACCCGGCGGATATCGCGGCAGTGCCCCAACACCAGGCGCAAACGCTCCAGCAAAGCGACGCGCGCGTCGGCGTCGTAGGGAAAACCAGTACCGATCAAAGCGCGTGCCAACTGGTCGCACTCACTGGCGCGAATCGGCCGACCGTTTAGACGGGCGCCTTTACCACGCAGCGCGGTAAAGGTCTCGTCAAAAAACGGGCAACACACCACCCCAGCCTGCACCCGCCCTCCTTCGGCATAGGCGATTGACACGGCTACCTGGTGCATGTTATAGGCGTAATTGACTGTGCCGTCGATCGGGTCGACGATCCACAGCGGACCGTTCAAGGCATCGGGATCGCTGAGGTCGGGTGAAGATTCTTCCGATAAAATGCTGTGTTCGGGAAAAGCTTTTTCAATCTCCCCGCGGATCAATTCGTCCGCTTGCAAATCAGCCGAGGTCAATAATTCGTTGCCGTCCTTATAACTCAAATCCAGCGTCTGCCCCTCGCGCTCAGCGGCGATCAACACGCCGGCACGGCGCGCCAAATCTTGGGCAAATTCAAGCATATCGGCCATTAAGCGTGTACCCCCAATTCCATCGGGTACGGCGACAGATTCTCCAAGCCGTCCTCGGTGATCAAATACATATTCTCCAGACGCACGCCGGCCCGCGCCTCGGGTATATAGGCGCCCGGCTCGACCGAAACCACATTGCCGACGCGCAGCTTTCCACCGCGTTCTTTGTTGAGGTCGGGCATCTGATGCGCCCGCAACCCGACATTGTGCCCGGCGTGGTGGACCAACCCGACGTCGGCCAGCTTCGGATGTTCGCGGATATAGGCGTCCATCGCTATCGCGCACTCGCTGCCGTCCTTGCCGGGTTGCAGATACTCCCCGACCTGGTCATGGAAACCCTTGATATGCTCGAAGACCGACTGCTGCACTTGGCTCGGCTCGCCCACCGCGAAGGTCCGGCACAAATCCGCCCAGTAATTGCGATAAACTGACCAGGCGTCGATTACATATAGCTCACCCGCCTCAATCTTGCGGTCCCGGGCGAAACCGCCCATCTCGCCGCATTGGTAATCGCCGTCGTGGAAAACCTTTTCACCCGCCGCCAGATGCGCACCCCTTTGCGCCGCCGCCAATACCTCAAGCTCATTGACGCCGGGGGCCATTGCCTCTTCCGCCGCCGCATAGGCCGCCAGATCCACCTGTACCACCTTGCGCAATAGGTCAATCTCGTCGGGGTCCTTGACCTCCTGCAAATCGGCGAGCACTGGGTCTATAACTATCCATTCTGGCGCTTGCCCGATGCCCTGCTCGATTGCCACCGCCAATCTTCGAGGCAAAGACTCGCCTTGCCAACCTAAGCGCCCCGCCTTGAGCCCCCTAGCCTGCAATGTCTCGACGATCAGCCCGCTCGCCACCTCGCGCAGATTGGGCGTGACCGTACCGCCGATACTGGGCGCGAAGGTGACACACTCGTCAACACACGGCTCGCCCTGGTCGGTATGCGCGACTAACAACGACCAACCGTCCGCGCCGAGCCAAAGCAGCACCGGCGGACCAGGAAACTCCTCGGGGATGATCACCCCGGTGAAATAGTAGATCTCCTTCGGGTGGTTGATAATCGCCGCGTCGATATTGGCTTCGGACAATCTTGCGACCAGACGCGCCTGCCGCGCCCTGCATCCTTCCTTACTTAGCATATCTGTCTCCTGTAGCTAATCTGCTTTTTCGACGATGGCCGACATCGAGCCCTTACTGCGCACCAGCCGCTGGTCTGCACCCCAGCTCTGGATCTGGCTGCATTTGTGCTCGGCCTGTTCTTTGTTGGTGGTAAAAACGATCGCGCGCCCCCGTTGGTCGACCTCGCTGGCCATCTTCCAAGACATTTCCTGGCCATGGCGAAAGAGGCGCATTAGCATCTCTACGACATATTCGTAGGTGTGCTCGTCGTCGTCGAGTAGCACCACGTGATAGCGCGGAGCCAGCTCGGCCAGCTTCTTGCCGTCGACCTGGTGATCGCGCTCTACGCGTTCTCTGGGAGGGGTGGTGGTTTCCATAATTTGGCGGCGCGGGCTTGCCACTGGTCTACGCCATCAAACATATTAATGCATTGCGTTTCCCGTGGAAAGGATCGTGCAGAAAATATCGTACTCCCCAGCATGAACTATACAATCATCTATCCGGGCCAAGCCATATATTGCCCTTGATAAGTCATTTCCCCTGCCGACTGGATAACAATACCGCCATGTCATCTGCGAATGAATCCAGAACCCTAGTCTGCCGCATTGACAGCCGTGACGCCGCCGTTCACATCAAAGGCTGCTAGGACAGATTCGCCCAGGAAGACAGCGCTCTTCAACAAACTGTTTCGTCGGGGCTCGGCCGCCCCTTGGCGGGCTTCGTTTATCCTGGAATTGCGCAGCCATACACGCTGGATGGAGGCGCACTAGCCCGTGCTCTTGTTAGACAATATGATCGCACGCTGCGATGCAACGGCTGGCATCTGTTCCTGGTATAAAAAAGTGCAAATTGATGGGCAATGGCACGAGACCGAACAAGCCGTAACGCAATTCAACCTATTTACGACGCCTTCCACATATAGACCACGGCACCTGTCCTTGCTGTTCTAATCAGGCCCATTTAAGCCGCAAGGCCGCTAGCAGAATGAAAGCGAAGTATCCCACCCGGCCCAGGACTCGACGCGCGCGCGGCTGATCCGCCTAGTCGAAGTCGGCGACTAATCCCCCTGTCGCCGATAACCCTCCATTCTCGCCTTCAACTTCGCACTCTCTAACACCTCGCGATTGATCACCGATGCCGGTTCTTCCCCCCGCCGTACCTTCAATGCCGCCTCGACACACAACTCGCTGCAAAGACGGATCATTTCATCGGTATAACCGAGCGCATGCGGTGTCAAATTCGCATTGTGCAATTTGAGCAAAGGATCATCTGCCGCGATCGGCTCGGGATCATAGGCGTCGAGACCGCAACCGGCGATCTCCCCGCCAGCTAGCGCGCGCGCCAAAGCTGCCTGGTCGATAATCGCACCGCGCGCGACATTGATCAGATAGGCCGTATTTTTCATCCGGTGCAACGCACCCTCATCGATCAAATGACGCGTCTCGTCGGTGAGCAAACACAGCAAAACGATAACATCAGACTGGGCGAGCAGCGTCTCAAAATCGACTCGTTCAATATCGAAGCCAGCGGCTGCGTTCTCATTGAGATAGGGGTCATAAACCAGATGGTGCATATCAAAAGGTTCCGCGAGCCGGTAGAGATCCTGGCCGATATTGCCGAAGCCGACATAGCCGATCGCACGCCCGGCCAACCCCATGCCGATATGTTCGGCGGCAGCAGCCTCATGCCAACGCCCTTCGTATAGGCACTGGCGTTTAAATAAGTACTTCGTGCTCAAAGCCAGCATATGCGCCATCGCCGCCGTCGACATCGCTCGGCGTATACCGGCGGGCGTGGTCGCGACGATAACGCCCGCCTCGCTGCAACCGTCGAGATCTACCCGGTCGTAACCGGCACCGAAACGGGCGACCAGGCTAAGACGCTGCAAACCAACGGTGCTCTCACGACTAACCCGCAATCCTCCGGCCAACACCGCGTCGAACACGTCGAGTTCGGCCGGGGACACCGGATCTTCCCCGTGCTCGAAGCGCACGACCTCGACCCCCGGTTCCTTTTCCAACGCCGCGCGCGCGCTATCAACCGCCATAATTTTATCGAACATATCGCCGGTAATCCCAACGCGATAAGAAGGACTTTGTGTCATCTCGACCCTTTCCATGATTCCATACTAATACGGGTAATAATTTGATCGCGGCAGCAAAAGGACTAGTTGCTCTTCGGCGATTTTGCGAATCTCAGCATGCTCAACTTGCCGTGACGATCCGCCGGCCCGGGGTCGGACTGGCACAGACCCAAATCGCGGCCATCGGCTCATCGGTCTCGTTACGAATGCTATAAACCTGCCCCCGCGGCAATAACAACGTCGTGCGCTCGGCCAACGCGTGGTGGCGGCCTTCGACGATACAAGTAGCCGCGCCTTCAACAATCGCAATCGACGCGTCACAGTCATAAGCTTGCGCCGGTTGCTGCCCCCCGGAGGCGAATAGCGCCCACCCCCCGCTCATCTCGATACTCGGCACCAACTCGCCATTGAAAAAATCGATGCAAGTCGTCAGCGAACCGCTCTCATAACGCGCCGCGCCGCGATGCCTTGTAAGATGCTCGGCGCCCTCCTGACCCTTAGCGTCAGCGGACATCCGTCGGCGCGAGAAAAACTGTTCAACGGGGGTCCTGCTCGGATCGATCGTGGGAATCGCGGCGTGAAAGACGGCTGGCTGGCTCACCGAGGAATTAAACGCGGCATGCGCCAGACCGCTGGGGATGCTCAAGTTATCGTACCGCTCCAGCGCATACATCCGCCCTTCGACCTCAACGATGGCCTCACCGCTTAATAACGTTAGCGACTCGGCATATGGGTGGTGGTGATAGGGCAACTGCACTCCGGGCGCGAAAGTGGAAAAACCCGTCGTCAGTTGCTGCGCTGGATTGCGGCACGGGGTTTCAAATACCAAACCGGGTATGATTTCCGTCTTATTGCCAGAGCCGATCGGGCTAACGGCCTCGGAGACCTGCCCAACGCCTTGCGGAGAAAAACTGGGGCTGATCTGCCGATCTCTGCCCACATGTTCAAGTGCCCCGCGCAAGCTGCGCAACAACAACCCGCCGTCCAAACCGAGTGCCAACATGCGAAACCCCTGTTCCAGGCGCTGGTCTAGGTTCTCGTTACTCGTCGCCACCACGCCGCAATTTTTGCCGGCCGCGCGGATCGCGTCCTTGGCCTCGGCGATCATCTCGGCCACACCCGGCCCTTCCCACTCACCCGGATAACCCGCCGTAGACGAATAATCCGCCGGGCCGAAAAAGAAAATCTCCACACCGTCGACGTCTAAAAGCCGTGCGATATTCTGCCCGCCTTTCACCGACTCGATAATCGGCACCACCAGCACGTGCTCGTCGGCCTCTTCGACATGCTCGACAAAACACTGCCCCCAGCAGGTCGCGCGCTCGGCTCCGATACCGCGCAGACCGTCGGGCGGGTAATGCGCAAAGGCCACCGCGTCGCGCAATTGCTCGACCTCCTCCATCCACGGCACGACCACCCCGTCGGCGCCAATATCCAAGACGCGTTTGACCAGACCGACATTGACCTCGGCGATCCGTACTAGCACCACCGTATCACTGCGCACTGTCGCGCGAATATGCTCGAGAATATCGCGCCAGTCCAAATGGCCGTGCTCGGCGTCGACAACGATCCAGTCGAGCCCCAGGGCGACACCCATTTCGGTGATACTGGCCGATTCTAGCGTAACCCATAACCCATAAACGGGTTCGTCGGCCGCCAGTTTCTGGCGGAGTTTGCGTATGGCCGGGCTTTTCATGGTCGCCTCCAACGAGAGAAAAAGGAAATCTATTACATTGCGTCGCTGCGAGCGAGGGGTGAGATATAAATTATATAGAGCTAAATACCCGCCTGGTATTAAAACAACAAATACTTCGCAACGCTGGACTACTCACAGAAAACAGCGTTCCCGTTAATCAACGAGTTGTCAAAATAGCATATCTGGAATGACAAACCGGGATCTGACCTGGCATTGTCTGGCGAGTTGAGTTTTGGCAATCACACAATAAGCCTCCATCTGCCTTCCCTAACGTCAAGTTCCGTCCTATAGCTCTTGCAACAACCCAGCCGCTTCCCCTAGCCGCAGCGAAACCATATAACGATACACCAGGTCCAACTTCTCCTGCATCACCTCGTCCGTAGCGTGCCGCTTCCTGGCCTGGTAGAGCGCATAAACCAGTTCCAGGTCCGCCTCGGTAAAGTCGACCCCTGTAAACTCCTGTACCTGCACCAAAAACGAAAAACCGAATCCCCGCGTCGGCTCGATCATCGTGCCCTCGCCGAAATCGTTCCAGGTGACCAACTGCACAAATGGTAAACCCGACTGACCCGCCCGCTCTAAGGTCGCGGCGAAGGTCGCACCTTCTTCATGGTCAATCGACCAACCTAAGCCATCGCCCCAACCACCCTCGCGGTAGTAGTCTCTGAAACCGGGATAGACCGCCGCCATCGCCGTCTGTAATTCTGGCACTCTGTCGCGATAGAACGCGTCTAAAATATCGAAATGCCCCTCACCGACCCAAGCAAACTCGCCCGCCGCCCAATCTCCTGCATCCATCGCCTGGTGCCAAAGCGGCAAAAAGTGCGGCAGCGGGTCGATCTCTGCAAAGATCTGAGCCCATTCGCCCGGCGTCTCAAAAAACCTCGGCCCGAAAGCCAAGAGCAGCGGCGCGCCATCTATGCGGATATACCGGTCATGGGAAAAATATGCGCTTTGCATATAGCGCAGGTCGGCCTTCGCCGCCGCCAACTCGCTATCCGCCACCTGCGCCTTGGCCACGTGCTCGGTGGTAAAATCCTCGTAGACGATCGCGAAATCGAGGCCGACCTCTGGCAAGTATTCTACCAGCGCTTCGGCGTTGCGCTTGTTCGCGCGATAATTCCGTCGATACCCGCGAGTTTCATCAACAACAGATGGTATTCGATCAGATCCGGGTCGCTGGAACTATAGGGTCCTATCAATGGATAGAAATGCGCCGCGATTTGCCGTTTGCCATCGGCGTCGACCGCGTCCGGGTCGACGGTGGCCATCGTCCAGTGCATGCCCCACTGGCCATTGGCCGAATTTTCAAACCACGGCATATAGTGCGCGTAGACCTTGGCTGGATTCGTCTTGAGCACGGCGACAGGCCCGGAAACAATCTGCGGTGAAACAGGCCTACCGCCGCCCTTGGCGCAACCTAACCACAGCAAAAATCCACAGCATATAACGAGCTTTGATCTCATGGCATCCCGCGATCCAGCCTATTCATCCCTATTGACCATTGTTGCTCTCCTTTGCCCCTTGTCCTATTTTGATCGGCAATTCCATCCCTATTGTACCCAACTTCGTCGGGCAAATGCAATGGACCGTCCAAATATCGTCTTCATCATGCCGGATCAACTGCGCCACGATTTTCTCTCGTGTTATGGCGCCGACTTTATCGAGACCCCGAATATCGACGCGCTCGGCCAACAGGGTATCTGCTATAACCAGGCCTATTCCGAACACCCTGTCTGCGTGCCGGCACGCGCTTCTCTCTTAACTGGCATGAACGCCATTAAAAATGGCGTGCTCAGCAATGGCCAGTATTTGCGCGACGATTACCAAAACTGCGGCCTACAAACCTGGCCCGAACTACTCGGCGAGCAAGGTTATTACACCGTCGGCACCGGCAAGATGCACTTCTTCCCATGGGAAAAACGCTTCGGCTTCGACCATCGGATCATCGCCGAGGACAAGTTGTGGGGTTTTATTGAAGACGACTACTACCACTATCTCAACGCCGCTGGCTACTCTAAGACCGCCTTCGCTGATCTGCCCGAATACCACCAAAACCACATGGCCTGCATCAGCCCATTGCCGTGGGAATACACCTGCGACCACTTTGTCGGCCGCGAGTCGACGCGCTGGATCGAAGAATACGAGGGCGAGGCGCCCTTCGCGATGATGATCGGTTTCCCCGGGCCGCACTCGCCCTACGACCCCGCACCCGAATACGCTCAGTTTAACCTGCAAGACATGCCCGAACCCATCGGTGCCGAGCCCGACGATACAAAGCTAATGCGCACCGCTGGCCGCACGCGCTCCACCCCGTCGCGCAAAGCCTGGTACGCCGTGCAAAACGACGAGCCGCCCACGCGCGAGACCTACCTTTTGCAACGCGCCTATTACGCCGGCCTAATAGCACAAATCGACCTTGAAGTCGGGCGCATCGTCGAAGCATTGGCAAAAAAAGGCGTGCTCGACAATACCGTGATCATCTTTTCCTCCGACCACGGCGACTACCTCGGTGACCACGGGCTTTCGGGCAAGGGCTCCTACTACGAGAGCGCCTGCCACGTACCGATGTTAGTCCGCCATCCCGCACTCTCCAGCGCGAGCATCTCCGAAGACCTGGTCACGCTCACCGACATCACCGCAACAATAGTCGGTCTCTCCGGCCGGCCCATACCTTCGTATATGGACGCCCGGCCTTTACCGGGTTTGGGATTAGACGAAGAAAAGCGCGAATATATATTCGGCGCGCTACAAAAGGGCTGGATGCTCTACGACGGCGAGTGGAAACTCTGCAAATACCCCAGCGGCGCGCATCTGTTCAACTTGCACGAAGACCCTTGCGAGAGCCACAACCGCGCCCGCGACGCAAGCTGCGCCGATATCTTCCACCGCCTCGACGCACAGCTCACGCACGAGGTCATGCGCTCGACCAACGAGGCGAGCTTTGCCGGCTGCATTTCGCCCACCAGTAATTCGAGCAGCCGCACGTTCGGGCGGCCCGGCCACGGCCGCACCTATCCAACGCCGTGGAATGAAACTTATTCCGATTAAAAAAGACAAACTATGATTCCCCTGATCAGCACCCTCTGCAAAGGCCCACTCGACATAGCGCAACTGCCCCGTTTCTGGTGGAAAAACCTGCTGCACCAAGCCGGCCAACTCAATGCGGACTACCCGCACAATAGCGGTGCCCTGGACCAATGGGTCGTCGATATCCTCGGCCTCGACATAGACCAGACCCAAGCCTATCTCTGGAACGAAAAACCAGACTACTTGCAATTCGAGAATTGGATCCAAGCGCATGGCACCATCGACCGACCGACCATCGAGCGCTGGAATAAAGCCCTAGTGACCCGCACCCACACTAAGCCCAACAAAATTGACGAGACCTACGCCGATATCGGCTACGAAAAAAATGACAGCACCGAAGTCGGCGCGGTCCTGCTCAATTGCCTACAGGATTGGCAGCTCTATTATCATAACGACCTTAACGGCTCCGGCCTTTCCACCCCCTTCCCGCCCCTGCTTAGCAGCACTGACCTCGGCCCCTTAGGTGTCTGCCAGTTGGCACGGACTTGGCTGAAAACCTGCCTGCGGTCCAACGATCTGCTGCACCCCGACTACCCCGATTGCGCCGACGGCAGTCTCGACCAGCGCTGCATCAACACCCTGCAACTCGACCAGGACGAGACGCTCGCCTATCTGCGCGACAACTTGCCGACCTATCTCGAATTCGAAGCGTGGGTGCGCGAAAAGGCGAGCATCGATACCGCGGCCATCGCAGAGTTCAACGAACGCCTGACGAGCCGCGAACACATTCCCGCCAAGCTCGAAGATATCCACGGCACCTTGCACCGTCCCAACGACGGCACCTGGACCTCAGGCGTGCTACTCAATCATTTGGAAGATTGGAAATACGCCCATACGACATTGCTGGACGCAAGCTGAAGATCTGCATTCGGTCGCTCTTTGCTCTATACTTCTGACAACTATGGAGGATCGATCGGCACCGGCTGCTTTTTGCTGACGAGCGGGTCGTATTTGAAACCACGGGTCCGCTTGCGAAATTCTGTCCTGGCCTCGCGCATCAACTTTTGGTCCTGGCATAAATCAACCGCCGCGCCGGCAAAGACCTTCGCGGTCTGCAGCATCGACCTTTCGGCGAAGGGCATCAACGCCTGGGCCGCCATATCGCGGTGATGGCCCGGCGTGTCCTGGGTATAACACACCATCTGGAAACGACCCAACGGCGCCAGCCACGAGACATTATCCTCGTCCGTCGAACCGCGCCCCTGGCTACCGCTGCCCTCAGCGATCGCCGTATTAAACTCTCCCTCATAGCCGAGCGCCTTGACCCGTTCGCGGTCGGTTTTATTGACGCGCGGCGTGCCGAATAGTTCGAGATTCTTGTGCACCGCCGTGCACATCGTGTCATTCGGCAAGCGTGGGTAAACCGCGCTGATACGATGCCACTTCATCCGCGTGCCGGTGGCCAATGCCGCGCCGCGCGCGCAATCGGTCAGCCGCTCGCGTACCTCGTCTACTTCGGCGCGATCCTTACCGCGTACATAGTACCAAACCTTGGCGTAGGCCGGCACCACATTCGGCGCATCGCCGCCATTGCGGATAACGCAGTGGATCCGCACATTTTCGGGCACGTGTTCACGCAAATAATTGGCCGCCACATCCATCAGCATCACCCCGTCGAGCGCGCTGCGGCCCATGTGCGCGCTGGCCCCATGCGATGTCTTGCCGAAGAATTCGTAGACTAGCGAATCGATCGCTGAGCCGCCGTAATTATTGACACCAGAGCTGTCGCCCGGATGCCAGGCGAGCACCGCGTCGAGGTCGCGGAAGCCGCCGTCGCGGGCCATGTAAACTTTGCCGGCCAGCGTCTCTTCCGCCGGGCAACCATAATAGACGATCTGGCCTTTGGATTTGCTTTGTGAGAGTATCTCTTTCGCGGCGACCGCACCTACGGCCGGGGCAACGCCCAGGAGGTTGTGCCCTCAGCCATGGCCCCAAGCCCCGTCCTCGTCGACGCTGCACCCAGGCAACGCATCGTATTCGCCGAGCATACCGACGACGGGCTTGCCCGCCCCCCAAACAGCCCTAAAGGCGGTCGGTATTTTCTTAAACGGAAATTCGACGGCAAAGCCGTTCTCTGCGAGGTATTCGGCCAAACGCTGTGAGGATTGCACTTCGCGGAAGGGGCGTTCGGCCCAGCCGTGTATCTCGCGGGAAATCACCCGGGCCTGTTGTGCCTGGGCTTGCACGGCCTGGTCTATGCGGCGTTTTTTGCTCTTAGCGTTCATAGATGTGTTGCTCCTGTTATTCTGTGGATGTCCGTGATAGGCGGCGGCGGGAACTACCGCCTTGGCGGGCTTAGGCTTGGTCTTTTAACCACTCAATAGATACGGATACCGCAGGTCTTCATCACGGCGAATGGCCGTTCTCATGCGTCAAAATGCGTTAGAGCGACCTAGTGTTATCAACATACTATATCGATATCTACGATGGCACAAGCAGACCCCGACCCGCCGGACCAGGATTGATCAATAACCGCCGACACCCTACTATAGATCTACTATGAAACTAACCGACCTCAAGATCATCGTCACCGGTGGCGCCAGTGGCATGGGCGCCTATTTCGCCCGGCAATTGCTCGAAGCCGGGGCGCAAGTCGCCGTCGGCGACATAGACCTCGAAGGCCTCGCCGCGCTCAAAGAACAAACCGCGACGCTGCCCGGCACACTGCACACGCATGCATTAGACGTCGCCGAAGAAGAAGACACCACCGTTTTTGTCGAATGGGCGCACACCGCCATGGGCGGGCTCAACGGCCTGCTCAATAACGCGGGCATCCTGCGCGACGGTCTGCTAGTAAAAAAGGATCGCGACAGCGGCAAGATTACTACCATGAGCCGCGCGCAATGGCAAGCCGTCATTGACGTCAACCTGACCGGCGCGACTTGGATAGTGCGCGATGCGGTCGCTAAAATGGCCGCGGACGAAATCGAAGCCGGCGTCATCGTCAACATGTCTTCCCTCTCGCGCCACGGCAACCGCGGCCAATCCAACTATGTTGCCGCCAAAGCCGCGCTCGCCGCCAATACCGTCACCTGGGCCCGTGAGTTCGCCCCCTTCCGCATTCGCGTCGGCGCCCTCGCACCCGGGCTGATCGAAACCCCGATGACGCAAAACATGCATAGGCCTGCGCGCGAAGCGCTGGTCAAAACAATTCCCCTCGGCCGTATCGGCGAGCCGCACGACGTCTGGCTCGGGGTCAAATTTATTATCGAAAACGATTATTTTACCGGCCGCTGCATCGATATCGACGGCGGCCTGCACATGCTGTAGGAGCTTGCAATGCACGAAGAAAAAGTCTACCGCACCGAATTGTCGCCCGTGGCCTTTCTGCGCCGCAACGCCTATGTGCACCCCGACAAAACCGCCGTCGTACATGGCAAACGGCGCTATAGCTACGCCGTCTTCTCCGAGCGCGTCAACCGCCTGTCTTCCGCCCTGCTGGCCGCCGGTCTCGAAAAACACGAGCGCGTTGCCTTCCTCGCACCCAATATCCCGCCGCTGCTCGAAGCCCACTTCGCCGTGCCCGCCGCCCGTGGCGTCCTAGTCGCCATCAATACCCGCCTCGGTACGGCCGAGATCGACCATATTCTACAGCACAGCGGTGCGCGCCTGCTCTTCGTCGACCGCGAGTTCTACCCGCAAATAGCCGAGCTCGATCTCAGCGCCTTACAAGTGATCGAAATATATGACACTGGCAACGACGATGATCCCTATGAAACTTTTATCGCCACCGGTTCACCTGAGCCCGGCCCCGACCTGCTTGTCGACGAAGAAGAGCCGATTTCGATAAACTACACCTCCGGCACTACCGGTCGCCCCAAGGGCGTCGTCTACACGCACCGCGGCACCTACCTCAACGCCCTAGGCGAGGCGCTCGAAACCGGCCTGACCGCCGATAGTTCATTCCTGTGGACCCTGCCGATGTTCCACTGTAATGGGTGGTGTTTCACTTGGGCTGTAACCGCCGTCGGCGGCACGCACGTCTGCCTGCGCACTGTCGACCCCGAGCGCATCTGGCAGCTTTTCGCGGACGAAGACATCAGCCACTACAACGGCGCTCCCACCGTGCACACCATGCTGCTCAACAGCTCCAGCGCGCACAAACTCGACCAGCCGATCACCGCGACCATCGCCGGCGCCCCGCCCTCACCGACCCTGTTGGGCCAATTGCGCGATTATAACTTCCACCCCATCCACCTCTACGGCCTCACCGAAACCTATGGCCCCATCGCTATAAGCCCCTGGCAGAGCGAGTGGGAACAAAAACCACTCGCCGAACAAGCCACACTGCTCGCGCGCCAGGGCCAATCCTACCGCACCGCCGATCTGATGCGGGTGGTCGACGAAAAGACGCAGGACGTGCCGCAGGACGGCGAGACGATGGGCGAGGTGGTAATGCACGGCAACAATGTCATGCACAGCTATTTTGAACAACCCGACGCCACTGCCGAGGCCTTCCGCGACGGCTGGTTCCACTCCGGCGACTTGGCCGTTTGGCACCCCGACGGCACCGTCGAATTGCGCGACCGCCAAAAAGATATCATCATCTCCGGCGGTGAGAACATTTCAACGATTGAAGTTGAGCAGGCCATCGTCAGCCATCCCGCCGTTTTGGAATGCGCGGTGATTGCCGTGCCGCACGAAAAATGGGGCGAGCGGCCCAAGGCCTTCGTTGCACTGAAGGAAGGTGCAATAGTCGGCGAAGAAGAGCTGATCGCGCATTGCCGCGAGCGGCTTGCGCATTTCAAATGTCCTGACGCGATTGAATTCGGACCGCTGCCGAAGACTTCTACGGGCAAGGTGCAGAAGTTTGTGCTGCGGGAGAAGGAGTGGGCAGGGCGGGAGAAGCGGATTAACTAGGTATTCTTGAATGCAGCACAGCTTATTGTGTAAACATCCCTATTTTAGGGCAGTCTAAATTAGAGTTTCCTCGCTACTGATGTGCGCATCTATATTCAAACAGCGCGAGATCATCGAGTGCATCAGGGGGTCGCTCTTCGGCCCCATATACAATAAATAGTATTCGCCCTCTACCCGGCACATCGGTGTATTAACGCGCTATCTCCCCTGCCGTATTCGTCGATAGT